>RKMJ01000050.1_pt1 | contig 267694 bp, 230 predicted proteins | sample 2174201 | NCBI WGS metagenome assembly RKMJ01 (sample SAMN10236717, study PRJNA505202) | synthetic metagenome | isolation source: mock community containing 12 organisms: Thioclava sp. ES.032, Psychrobacter... | place: USA: Walnut Creek | collected 2015-10-01 | reverse complement strand
TAAAGCGTGTCGCAGTTAATGAGATTCAGGATTCCCATTTTTTGCCAATTGTGATTCCCTTTGAGAAAAGGGGATCATCATGGGCAAATCACTTCCTATTGCATTGCGCGAACGTGTTGCTTCATTTGTTGATGCCGGTCATTCGCATCGGGCGGCCGCCAGCCATTTCCGCGTGTCACCACGGTTTGTCAATAACCTGATGCTTCTCAAGAAAGAGACGGGTTCTGTGCAGCCTCGCAAGCAAGGCCGACCAGACAAAGGCAAGTTGGGTGTGCATCATGAATGGATCACAAGGCGCATGTCTGAGAATGGCGATCTGACGCTTGATGAGCTTTGTCTGGAATTGGCTGAACGCGGGGTCCATGTGCATCGCTCTAGCGTTGGGCGCGTGCTTCACAGGCTCGGCCTGAGCCATAAAAAAAAGTCTGGTAGCCACTGAACAGCTACGGGCCGCGATTGCTCATGATCGGTATGTATGGATCAATCAGCGCCGGCCTTTCTTCAACAAAGCATTGTCCCGATTGATCTTTATCGATGAGACATCAACCAACACGAAGCTGACCAAACGGTCTGGATGGTCACCAAAAGGACAGCGCTATCGCGCTCACGCTTCTTTTGGTCATTGGAAATCCCAGACCTTCATCGCTGGTTTGAGATCCCGTGGGATGGTTGCGCCCTGGATCGTCAATGCTCCGATGAACCGACGTATCTTTGAAACTTGGATTGAAACTCAACTACTGCCGACCCTGTCAGCTGGCGACATCGTCATCCTCGATAATGTCGCCTTCCACAAAAGTGAGAAAGCTCACAAGCTCGTCAAATCAAAGGGAGCATGGCTGCTGTTTCTTCCGCCATATTCACCGGACCTCAATCCCATCGAAATGGCATATTCCAAACTCAAGACACTGCTGCGCAAGCGAGCAGCCAGAAGCTTCGATACAATCTCAGACGCGATCGGTGACATTTGTGACCTCTATTCTGCCAAGGAGTGTCTGAACTACTTCAAAGCTGCCGGGTATGAGGTTAATTAATTGCGATATGCTTTAGAGCGATGCACATGGACCCCGCGTTCAGCCAATTCCAGACAAAGCTCATCAAGCTTCAGATCGCCATTCTCAGACATGCGCCTTGTGATCCATTCATGATGCCCACCCAACTTGCCTTTGTCTGGTCGGCCTTGCTTGCGAGGCTGCACAGAACCCGTCTATTTCTTGAGAAGCATCAGGTTATTGACAAACCGTGGTGACACGTGGAAATGGGTGGCGGCCGCCCGATGAGAGTGACCGGCCTCAACAAATGAAGCAACACGTTCGCGCAATGCAATAGCTGCGAGCCGATCAACTGCGGGATGGAATATTCCAGGCTTTCTGAGCCGCTGGACGCGCGTTGAAGCGCTCGACATAGGCAACCACATTTTCAAAGCTCTTGAATTCTGTCACCTCGGTTGCCTCGTAGAATTTCTCGATAGTCGCAAGCCACGGCGCGACAGCCAGATCGGCGATCGAGAAGTCGCCAACCAGCCAGTCCTTGCCCTCAAGCTGGGTGTTGACGACGTTGAGCAGGCGCTTCGTTTCATTGACATAGCGTTCGCGCGGACGCGGGTCTTCAATGTCCTTGCCGCCAAATTTGTAGAAGAAACCGAGCTGCCCCAGCATCGGACCGACGCCTCCCATCTGGAACATCAGCCATTGCAGGATCTGAAGTCGCTCACGCTCGTTTGAGCCATAGAGCTTGCCGGTTTTCTCGCCCAGATAGATGAGAATGGCGCCGCTTTCGAACAGGCCGATAGGGTTACCATCCGGGCCATTCGGATCGATCAGCGCAGGGATCTTGTTGTTCGGGCTGAGCGATAGAAATTCGGGGCTCTTCACATCCTCATCCGACAGCGTGACAAGGTGCGGCTCATAATCAAGCCCCAGCTCTTCGAGAGCTGCGGAAATCTTCACACCGTTGGGCGTGGGAAAGGAATAGAGCTGAATGACGTCCGGATTTGAAGCGGGCCAACGATTGGTGATCGGGAAGGCGGACAAGAGATTGGTATCGTTCATGGAAAACTCCGGCATATGGGAATGGCAAAAGGTGTGAACATGGAACAAATGCCGCGGGTTTGACACTCAACTCGATCAGGAGCTGCGGTTGCCGCGCCTTATCACTCACACATATGAACGAAAAAGGCCCCTCGGGAGGGGCCTTGCAGAACTAATTTTTCTTTGTTCACAGAGTTCAGAGAACAAGGTTTTCAGCGCCAACGGGCCAAACCACACGCGTTGTCCCTAAGAATGAGGGCGACCCTCAGGCTGCGCGAGCGTGCTCAAGCGGAACCGAGTCCATCGCCCGCATGGTCGAGGCGAGCAAATCAAGGTCGACGGTGTAGTTCTCGATCAGTTCATCGGTGATCATTCCGCGTTCATGCATCTGAAGTCCGGTGCGCCGAATGGCTTCTCGGATTGCGGTTTCGTCCAGCAAATGCGGACGCACTGAATAGCGATGCACCATGATCGTCCCTTCCTGTTTCTCTCTCTCTTGAATGCCGACAAGGACAAGCAAGAGGTGCGTTCATATCCATCGTTAACGAACGTGGTTAACAAAAGGTAAACCGAGGTTAAAATGTGGCAGGTTTGCCATCAAAAAGGGAAGAATTGCGGAAAGAACCGCTATGTTGCATGGATGCATCAGTGCCCAAGGCTGGCTTTTTGAGCGGGTAGAGGCCTTGCCAAGTGAGGTGAGTAGGGGCTTGAAGCCTCAGATCATGGCAACACTGCCGGCAACGACGATCAGCAGGACGGCTGAGACCAGATCGAGAATGTTGGCGGCGCGCTGGTCGACAAGTCTGGCCAGACGGAAGGCTGCATAGCCATAGATGAAGAGCACCGGCGCTTCCACCAAAACGGACACCGTCCCCAGCGCGACCATCTGTGTCAGAACCGGTGCGTGGGCGTCCACGAACTGCGGGATGATCGCAATAAAGATCATGATATTCTTGATCGAAGAGGACTGAATGACAAAGCCGCGGATAAATCCGCGTGACATTTGAGCTGGTCCCTGTCTGCGTGTGGCTGCTTGGGCCATGAGGGGTGTTGCGCCACCATTCTGAGCGCGGACATCAAGGATGATCTGAAGGGCCGTCCAGGCAAGGTAGAGGCAACCGGTGAGCTTCAGCGCCAGCGCGATGGACGGTGAAGAGGCGATCAGCGCGCCGACGCCGATGGCTGACAGGCTGAAATAGAGAATATTGACCGACAAAATGCCAAAAACCGTGCCAATGGAGGCCCGAAAGCCTCTATTGAGCGACGTGGAGACCACCAATAGCACCGCAGGGCCGGGAGAAAGGGAGAGGAAAAACTCCGTAATGGCAAACATTATGAGCGCATCGGTCATGTCGGTCTCATCTCTTCAGACGATCGGCCCCAGAGGGATGCCGGGGAAGTGCGATGGTTGCGGGCGGGCCCGGCGCATGCGCCGGGAGTAGGGTTTGTGTCATTCACAAGCGGAATGCAGGAACGGTGGCGGGCAGGCACGCCGGCTATTCCGCAGCCACGTTTGCGGCTTCCTCGTTCGAGATCTCCGTGCTGTAGATCGCTTCCATGGTCTCATGAGAGATGGTCTCGTCGCTTAAATCCGCTTCTGATGCAAAGGTGTAGACCACAACTGTACGTCGCGTATTGGAAGTTAGTGGCGTGATCCGGTGCAGCGTTGTATTGGCTTTCATCAGGTAGCAACTGCCTGCCTGCACATAGCGGCTGCGGACTTCGCGCTGGGTTAGGATGTCCGTGAGGGCTTCGCGGGGCGCATCCTTGTCCCACCGGGTGTTGGGCACAAACTCGATGCGGCCACCCGAGAGGGGATCAGGGGCATCGACGATCCAGATCAGGGCATAGGTATAGTCATCCCAGTGCCAGCCATGGGTGTCGCCAGTCTGGCATTGCGAGTTGAGGATATATTCCTCCGGTTCATAAGGAACCGGATGAAGGCTGTCGCCCGCAACGCGAGAGAGAAAGGCCAGAATGTCCGGCGATGAAAAAACGGACGGAATGACGACGCCATGCTCTTTGATGGTGTCGCGGCCAACGGACTGATAGTGGCGCGGTGTGCCACCCGTGGAATCGATGTTGAGATCGCGGCGCTTGGCATCGCCAGCAAGCAGTGTGGCAGCTTCGTCGTGAAATGCGGTTTTGAGATGGGCAGGCAACAGGTCGTTCATCGCGACCACGTGATGTGTGGCGAATTCATCGGCCAGCAGGCTGAGAAACTGTTCGGGCTGTTTGCCCAGATGCTCGGCAATCGAGGCATGAATAAGGGACTGCATGTGGGGCTTCCTTCCTGATGCACGCTTCGCCAGCCCATAGGCATTCGGCTCGACGTGCGACAACCAGTTTTGAGGCCGGCCCAGCCGTGCTCATGGCAGGCAAAGACCGGTATCGGGAACTGCGTTTTCGTTGCAGCAGCCCCAAGGGTCCCCATTCCGGTTTGTCAGGATTGTAGGAAAACTCACTTATGTGTGTAATGACCCGGTGTCACACCATAGGCTTGTCGGAAATGCTTGATCAGGTGAGCCTGATCGTAAAAGCCCAGCTCGACGGCAACTTTGGTTGCATCATCCCCTGATCTCAGGCGGTTTTTCGCTTCAGCCACCCTCTGGGTTCTATGCCATTGGGATGGGGTCGTGCCGACGGCTTTCTTGAACATGCGAAGAAATGCGGTTTTGCTCAGTCCCACTTCTGCAGCCATGGTTTCAAGGCTCGGTGTGCCGCTGAGGTCTGATTTCAGCCAGTTGAGCACATACTGCACACGCCAGTCATCCAGCTTGGGAGCGTGCGTGATGACCCGGTTGGAATAGCGTTCCGCTGCCAACAAGAGAATGGCATTGATATAGTCTTCAAGATCGCCGTCCTCATCGTGCGTCAGGACGCTTCCCATTGTTTTGGCAAAGAGTTTGAACAGATCCATGTCCTCGACAATATAGCGGTCAAAGACAATCTCCCTGTCCTCGTGCAACGCTTCCTGCACATAGCTTTGATCAAGATAGACACTACTGATCAATTCGGTGCCAATTCCCGACTGAATCTGTCCTGGATTGTATAGGGTTGTAGAAAATTCAGGCGCTTCCAGTTGTCGGCCATCGAGTTTTAGACGCTCATGACCTTTTATATTGCAACTCAAAACGAATTCGTCATGGGCATGTGCTGGAAAGCTTACACTTTCGGACCATATGGCAGCCGCTTCATAGCGGTATGTCTTGATCTGTTTAGTAATCATTAAAATACCTGCAACATCAGCGCATTATATATTGTTGCCTTTATTAACACAGGTGCGCAATATTTTACAATATGAATTGGTTCTATCTCGCTAGTGTTACGCCGCAGATGTTTTCTCTAGCGCTTCTGGCTCTCTTTTTGTGTTTTGGCCTGGCTAGCCGACTGGAATGGTCGCTCTGTTTAGCGTCCCGGGTTGGCCCGATGGAGACACAATACGCATCAAGAGGCGGATGAATGGTCAGGGAAAAAGCCGATTCAGAGACTTTGACCTCTCACAGAAAAGCGGCTGATTATCTGTTGAGAGCGTTGCAGGAGGCCGATAGTTCAGACACACATGCCGTGCGAAAGCTCGTGTATCTGGCAAAGTCAGAATTGGATGAGAATTTGGGGAAGGGCGCGAGGCAAGTGGATTGTTTGTCGGCGTTAACCCGTCAAGAACGAAAGAAACTGTAATCCAAGGGAGCGCGAAGTCACGATTGTGACGTGACATCGCGAACCAAGGGACTATCTTCTGGTTCCGTACACCATATCCAGAGGCTCTGGGCTCCCTTGGAATTGGTGTTGCGGCATTGAGTTAGCTGGTTTGCTCAATGCCGCAACACCTTTTTTTTAGAGAAGTTCCCGTCCTTTTCCTGATCCCGTTGGCTTCGGGTCCAAGTCCCCGGACTTCCCTATTCGCTCGTTTTTCTTGCAGTGTGGCCCGATCAGTCTGTTCCCGTACAGACTGTCGCGCCGCTGATGGGGTTTTCCCCGCCCCAATTCAGTCTTCTTACAGGGGCTGTCATTCCCGTAAGCTAAACTGTCAGCCTATGCTGAGATATTCGTCGGATTTGGCGGTCGTTGCAATCAGTGATTTGCGTTCGATTCAAAATTACTTAAAAGTTTATTTTTGGATATTTATGTATCTCGAAGGATTGACTTTTCCTATTTTTGGCCAGAACCGAAATTATCCTTTTATGACAGATATATGACGACTTCGGTCTTCAGGGCATGCGCGCCAGATTGATGCTCTTGATCCTCACTAAATAGATGATCATAGCCTGTGTAAAAATACGCAAAATTTATCCGTAATGGTATTGAGGCGGGTGAAGGCAGAAGAATCCGAGCGCTCGGCACGATTCAGGCCATGCATTAGCGCGGCCCCCGGCAGTCCGGCGAGTGCCGCCCTGTGCGCGCAAGATGGAAGCTGCTATTCCAAAATCATGCGATGGCTGGGCAAGCTCTGCACTCACGGTATCTTCAGCGCAAAGACACCGCCTGCATCAAGGTGGGACCTGTCGCTTCTTCTTGCCGCGAAAGCACCGTCGAACGTGGCTCCTTCGGTCCGGTTCTTGAGTCCGCTTGTGAAGTGCGCGTCTTCCACTTGACGACCGTTTTCTGATTGATGCCGTATCGCTTGGAAAGCACTCTCAGGCTCTCTTGACTATTTTGTATTGCTCGACGGACTGCCTCTGTCGTCGTGGCGCTGCCGTGTAGAACTTGGCCCATAGTGCTTCCCTCCATTCAAATGAGAAAGGTGCACCATCAAAGCATGGGATCAAACACCTAGAAAATGGAGCCTTGAATGACACGCCGCCGTTACGAACCGATCATAGCTCTCCGAACTTTGGTCCGTCCCGCATGTCCAACGAGTTGCACAAACAGGTTGTGCTTGTCTCACTCTCTGGCGTCTGTTCCATCTGGCTGCGGCATGGACGATAATATGTAGCATCAGGCCAACGGAATTCGGGCATAGGTGGATTCCATCGCGCTTGCGGCCCTTGATCTTTTCCCCCACGTCATATCCGGAAAGCCCGCCGCTTTCCGTGGTTTTGACGCTTTGGCTATCAATGACATCAGCCGTCGGACTGGCTCCTCGCCCTTCCAGTTCAAGGCACCCCATGGCCAGGAGATGATTGATCCGGGTCCACAAGCCAGCATTGCGCCAAGCATAAAAATATCCGCGAACCGTCGAGACCAGAGGAAAGTCCTTGGGCAAAATCCGCCATTGGCAACCGCTGCAACCAACATAAAGGATCGCATCTATCACATCGCCATATTTGTGGTGCGTGGTCGCCCGCCTGACCGGGCGGCGGCAAGAACAGTGCGATCACTTCCCACTCTCTATCGGTTAAACCTGTTGGATAGCGCAGTTTATCCCGGTTATGGTGAACCCGAGCGGTATTGTCCCAAGGCATATGATCCTCCATCTTCTCATCTAAAACGGTTGCATCAGAACCTATTGATATCCCACAACTACTTTTAAATCCGGCTCTAAGTTCAACCACCTTCAGACCAACGGCATCCGCGAACGGTTCCACAAAACCATCTCAGGCCAGCCCTGATGGGGCCTGTCGCTCCATGTGCCTGCCTGCTCGACAAGGACGCAGGAAACACTCTCCCCATACCTGCCGCATGCAGAGGCATATGATACCTCTCGACAATTTTATCCGGATTGGAATGCAATAATTCAAATTTAACTTGAACACGCTAAGAATTGGATATTGGCGTCTTTAATTTTTAGCATTCCGGCAAACATGAAAAAATCATCGATATTTATCACAGTGGCGGGTGCTGCCGCCCTTTTCCCTTCTTCGGTGTGGGCTGCGAGCGATCTGAGGGGATTGTCTGCAAATCTTGACCTGACGTGGATCATGGCCGCCTCTGCATTGGTGATGTTCATGCAGGCAGGATTCCTGCTGCTCGAAGCGGGCATGGTCCGCTCCAAGAACTCGATCAACGTGGCGCAGAAGAACCTGCTTGATTTTGTTTTTTCGATTGCAGCGTTCGCAATTGCCGGTTTCATGATAGCCTTCGGACCGACCGGGTCTTTGATGGTGGGGTTTGATTGGGACTACTTCGGCCTGAGCAATATCACGTCCTACGAGGCTGGGTTCTTCGTTTTTCAGGTTATGTTCTGCGGTACGGCTGCGACAATCGTCTCCGGTGCCGTTGCCGAACGGATGCGCCTCTCTGCCTATATCATCGGTTCTATTTTTCTGTCCTCACTCATTTATCCCGTGTTCGCCCACTGGGCGTGGGGAGACGCGCTGCGCCCAAACGAGGGGGCTTTCCTCGCCAACATGGGCTTCATCGATTTTGCCGGATCAACGGTGGTGCACGCGACCGGCGGTTGGGTCGCGCTTGCCGCCTGTATTGCGCTGGGGCCGCGTATGGGGCGCTTCGATGAGGCTGGCAATCCGGTGCGCATGGCGGGTCACAGTCCGGTTCTGGCCACCACTGGCGTTCTACTGCTGTTTATCGGTTGGCTCGGGTTCAACGGCGGATCGACCCTGAAGGCGGGCGAGGATGTCGCTTTCATCATTCTCAATACGATTCTTGCCGGTGGCTTCGGAACCGTGGCCGGACATATCATCGGCTATTACCATGATGGATACTATCTACCCGAAAAGGCAATGGCCGGTATGCTCGGCGGTCTTGTTGCCGTCACCGCAGGCTGCGCGGTGCTCTCGCCCGGCGGGGCCATCATGATCGGTATTCTGGGTGGCTGCATCTCGATCATCGCCAATCATATCCTTGAGACCAAATTCAAGATTGATGACGCGGTGGGCGCGATTGGCGCACACGCCTTTGCCGGTGTCGCCGGAACCATCGGTCTGGCACTGCTTGCACCGGCTGACCAATTCGAATTTGGCCGCCTTCATCAGCTTTATGTGCAGGGCATCGGCTCGGGGCTGAACTTCTGTCTGTCATTTGGGCTTGGCTTTCTCTTCTTCTCCATTCTTCGCCGCGTCTCGCGATTTCGTGCAACGCTGGACGAGGAGAAACTCGGTCTCAACATTTCCGAACACGCCACCCGCATCGGTGTAGGCCACGTGGAGAGCGCGCTCGAGAAGCTCCTGTCGGGGAAACGCAATTTTGTGCAGCGCTTGCCGACGGTGCCCGGTGACGAGGCGGAAAACCTGACAAAGCTTTTCAATGATCTGATGGTCAATCTGGAAAAAGAGCACAAGCAGCTCAGCGAACTGGAACTGCTTCAGGCAAAATCCGAAGAAGCCGAGCGCATTGCAGCCCTGTCCAACGCCACGTTTGAAGGCATCGCCATGCATCGTGACGATCACGTCGTCGATTGCAATCAGCAACTGGCCGACTTGCTCGGCTACACGCTTGATGAGGTGATTGGTGCGTCCATTGACAAGGTGATGGTCGATGAAACCGAACCGATCATTCAGCAGGCGATTGCCGAGAACTGGAGCCACACCTATGAGGCCAAACTCAAGGCCAAGAGCGGCGAAGCGATCCCTGTGGCTGTTCGTGGCCGCAGTATCGACTTCAAGGGCGAGCCCGTCAGGATTGCCTGCTTTGTCGATCTGCGCGAGCGCAAGCAGGCAGAGCAGAACATCCGTCTGATGGCGCAGCATGATCCCTTGACCGGGCTGGCCAACCGGTCCCTGTTCAATGAACAGCTCGAAACGGCCGTCAACAAGGCAAAGGACAACAACCGTACTGCGCTGATCCTGATCGATCTGGACCGCTTCAAGAATGTCAACGATGTGCATGGCCATCAGGCCGGGGATATTGTCATCAAGGAGACTGCGAAGCGACTGAAGGCGATTGCTGGAGAAAACGGCACGGTGGCGCGCCTCGGGGGGGACGAATTTGCCATCATCCAGAACGGTCTGCATTTTGCCAATCAGGCAGCGGATACCGGCCACCGGATTGTTGCAGAGATGTCCATTCCGATACCGATCGATGACAATGCCTCGGCCCTGATCGGTGCAAGTGTCGGGATTGCCCTGTGCCCGGAACACGGCACGACTGCAGAAATGCTTTTCTCTCGTGCCGATATCGCGCTTTATCACTCCAAGAATACGGGCCGCAACATGTCCAACATGTTCCGAAACGGCCTCAATGCGCTGATGGAGAAGCGCCGGGCTCTTCAGGCGGACTTGGAAAACGCGCTCGAGCGTGGCGAGTTTGAGCTTTACTATCAGCCTCGTGCCTGCGCCGGGAATCTGGAAATCAACGCCTACGAGGCTTTGTTACGCTGGAAACATCCCGAACGCGGCCTTGTCAGCCCTGCCGAATTCATCCCGGTGGCAGAGGCCAGTGGCATGATCATCGATATCGATGAGTGGGTTTTTCGGCAGGCCTGCATCGCTTCGACATCAATTCTCAAGGGTGCCGATATCAGCGTCAACATCAGCCCCCTGCAGTTTCAGCAGAAGGATCTGGTCAACAAGTTCGATACCATTCTCTGCGAGACCGGTGCCGATCCTGCCTGTCTGGAGCTGGAACTGACCGAAGGCATGCTTATCGAGGATGACGCGCGGGGCCTGTCGGTCATGAAGATGCTCAAGAAGCTTGGTCTGGCCCTCGCCCTTGATGATTTTGGTACAGGCTATTCATCCTTGTCCTATCTGTCGAAATATCCCTTCGATACCATCAAGATTGATCGCGGTTTTGTCGCCAATCTTGGACATGAAACCAATGCTGTTGCCATCATGAATGCGATCATCGGCCTTGGCACGAGCCTTGGCATGAAGATCGTTGCGGAAGGGGTGGAGACCGCCGAAGAAGCTGTCTTCCTCAGACGCAACGGCTGTGATCAATTACAGGGCTATCTGATCGGTCGTCCCAAGCCTGTCAGCGAGATCATTCACCAGGTTGCCGATGAAGAAGCCGAGGCCATCCGCGCCATTGACATCTTGATGGACACCGAAGGGCAGGTTGCGGGCTTGCGATCGATCCTGGCTTGCTCAGAAGAAGAAGAAGACAGCGGCGGGCATGGCGACACTTTCGCAGAGCCGGACGCCAGCTATTCGCAGCATGATCTGGATGCCGACCAGAAAGCCTCTTAGGGCAAGCTCGTCAAGACGGGCTCGGCTAGAGTTTGAGATAGTCGGCAAGACTGAGATTGGTGAGGACACTGATTGCTGAGAAACTCGCCTCCAATTGCACCTCAAGGGCTTTTGCCTCGACAGCGACTGCGGCGATATCAACGGAGGTCATGTCCGCAACTACCGTTTCCAGCTCGGCAACATAGGCGCTTTCGCTTTTGATGAAATTCTCGATCCGAACCGTCGCGTTACCGGTTGTCGTGACTAGGGCAAGAACCTCGTCTTGTGCCTCGATGAAAAGGTCAGACAGATCTGTCATATCCGCTGCAGACAGGGAGCTTGACCCGGCGATGAAGGACAGGGCGCGCATGGATTTCTCGATGCCGCTGTTGTCTGCGGTCACGCCGTAACTGACGCTCTGGTCAGCGGTTAGCCGGCACTTTTGGACGTAACTATCACCAAGGTAATAGTCTGTGTTCGGGGTGGTGAGGTCGACAGCTGTGTAGCCTGACAAGTCGACAGGCTCCGATTGCGTCTCGCCTCCGCCAAACAGATAGCGCCCGGCATATTGTGTGTTCATAATGCTCGACAGCTCTTCAAGGTACGAGGACGCCTGAGACTTAAGCTCGGACAGATACTCCTCGGAGGAGACCGAGGTGACGGCCACACGCATCTTGGTGAGCAAGTCACTGACCTCCACAAGAGAGGCGGAGACCATTTCCGTGCGGCTTGCGATCTTTGAGGCTGTCTCGATTTGGGTATTGGAGCGGGCGATCGTGTTGCCAAGGTCCACGACCGTGCCGGCCTTAAATTCAAGCCCGCCGTAACTGGTCGTCTCCAACCCGCTTGCCTCTTGCTGTTGCACTTTGGCAAGGCGGCCTTGCGTATCCATCGCAAGCGAGAGAATCGAAGACATTTGGCTAAATGTGGCAACACGCATCGTCATGGTTTCACCTATCTGACCGATGACAGCAATTGATCGAACATTTCCTGAATGACACTCATCAGGGTAGAGGCCAATGAATAAAGCTGTTTCAATTCGGAAAGCCGTTCGGTCTCTTCGTCGACATTGACACCATAAAAGGAGTTCATCGTGTCGGTGATGGATTGTAATTCCGTTTGCGCAAGCTTCATCTCATTTCCGGCCGATGTGTGATCATTCACGACGAAGGAGAGCAACTCGCTGGCATATTCCGACAAGGTTCGATCGCCTGCGCCCAGTTTGCCCGCTGCGTCAAAGCTGAGGTCGCCTTGCAGCGCGTCCAGCAACGCATAGGCGGTTGTTTCCTGATCGCTCGTGCCCAGAAGAGAGGCGGGATCGGACAAAAAGCTGCTGCCGACAGACATATCTGCAGCCGAAGACCCCGTCACCAAACCGGGAACGACAAGATTGAGGGCTTCCTTCATGGTCGTAGCGAGTTCGTCGAGCGAGGTCATGTAGGCCGGCAATGTCTCGTCGCGCATCGTAACAAGCGCCCCAAGGGTGCCGTTGTGAAGCCTGTCGGTGACATCGGCCCCATTGAGGGAGATGGTCATGGTGCCATCTGGGGCTTCCTCGGTGGACAAGAGATGGGCTGTGCTGTCGACCATTACCTGCCCGGATGCGCTATAAACCTTGGTGCCGCCATCCTCATTCTTGAAGGTCTTGATTTCCATATATTCCGACAGCTCTACAAGAGCGTTGTTGAGCTGGTCTTCAAGATCGGCAGTGCTTTGGCCCGCATTGTGCAACGTGCTGATGCGGTGGTTGAGGCTGTCAATTTTCGAGATGATTGCGTTGGCGGTATCAACGCCGGTCACGACTTCGTCGTTGGCCAGATTAATCTGGTCCTGCAGGCCTTCCGACAGCCCGTTGATCTGGTTCACCAGATCCTCAAGTGCTCCGATGGCGGCATTGGCAAGGCTGGTGCTTTCCGGCGTCGCTGCCAATGTTGTCATGGCATTTTCAAAATCCAGCACAGCATTGGCGATGCTGGTTCCATCGCCAGTCTTGTCGGTCAGGGCCCCAAGCGCACTTTGCGTTTGTTTCAGCATGTCGAAAGTCTTGAGCGCGCCAGCCGTATCGGATGTCGAGCCAAGCAGATCTGACAAGATGTATTGACTAACCTTGGAAATGACCCGATCGACATTGACGCCAGAACTCGTGCCATTCGTCACATTGGCCGTTTGGCGCGCCGACTTGGCCGTGTAGCCGTCTGTATCCGCATTGGCAATGTTGTTTGCGGTTACAGAAAGCTGGGCCTGTGTGGCGCCGAGTGAACTTCTCGCGATGTGCAGTGACGAGCTCAATGTGCTCATGGCAAAATCCCGATCCGTGAAAGCGGCTTAGATCTCACGGCTTTGTTTGAGGGAACTGGTCTGCGCGGTGATGCCGGTCTGATAGCCGTCGGCACCATAATTTGTCGCTCCAGCGACTTCTTTCTGGCTATCGCGGATGGCCCGCATGATCGCACTGGTCCGCCGTTCGTTGGCGTTGACCGCACGGTTCAGGTTTTCGGCATTTTCCATCATTGAGGTTGCCAGCGTCTGGACACGTTCCTGAAGCAGGCTGAACTTGCTGTCAGAGGTCAGCATCATCGCGGCACGTTCGCTCTTGTAGGTTTTGAAGAACGCGCTGAATTCACTCACCAGCTTTTGCTTTCTGACAAGCAAGCCTTCCAGTGACACCGGACGGCCGCTTTCCAGCCGTCTGTTTTCTTCGGCCGCAAGCTCGATGATTTCGTCCGCCACCTTGATGGCCTCATCCATTGCGGTCTCGATTTCAGCCACTTCTTTGGCAGTCAGGGGCGGTGTGGCGGGAATGACGTCTGACATTGCGAGATCCTGCTAACTTTCTTTTTGTCTGGCACCCGCCGCATGGACATAGGCCTGAGCGACTTGGGTTGCGGCGGTAGCCTGCGACTGTTTCTGTTTGAGCGCGCCCTGCTGTCTGCGCATATGGCGGACGAGAGCCCGAAGGGACTGCTGTGCGTCGAGCAGTAGCAGCTTGTCATTCAGGCTGAGCGTTTCAACATCCACCTCAGCGATATCGATCTTCAGGCGACGGAGCTTTTCTGCGCATTGCTTGAGATCGTCGGGCGCTTCATCGACCATTACCTGACAGCACCGATCAGGCTGTCGAACATTGTGTTACTGGTCGAGATGATCTGTGATGCCGAGGAATAGGCCTGCTGGGCAGCAAGCATGCTGGAGAACTCGGTGCTCGTGTCCACGTTACTGGCCTCCAGCTGACTGCTCTTGATAAAGCCTGATCCGCCCTGTCCGGCTGTATGCAATGTCGCATTGCCGGAATGGGTGGAGAGCTCGTAAAGCCCGTTATTGCCTTCTATGAGCCCGCTGGGGTTGGTGAAGCCTGCAATCGGGATCTTGTAGATCGTCCGGGTCTCACCGTTGCTGAAGGAAGCGACAACTGCGCCGTTGGTGTCGATCTCGATATCGCTCAGCGTGCCGTAAGCGCGCCCGTCGACGGTGAGCTTTTGCACGTCGATTTCGGCAGATTCGGAATCGTTGGCGGAAAACTGCGTCAGACCGTCACTGCCGCCCGGCGAACCAAGATTGAGAGCAATTGAGCTGTCAGCAGCGCCCGTCGTCCAGTTTTCAATGACCATCTTGGGATCTGCAGGCGTGGTGCTGGCAAGCGTGCCATTTTCGTTAAAGACAACCCCCACGGCGTACCCGGCGGGGATGGTCCCTACAACCTGGCCTGTATCGGCTGAGATCGGATCCGAGTAGGTGACTTCCCAAGTTTTGTCGGATTTCTTCTCGTACGTTGCCGTGACCGTGCAGGCCGTGCCAAGCGAATCGTAAACCTCGAAGCTTGATTCAAATGTCGCACCGTTAGCGGCATCAGCTGGCAGGATGGCTTGTGTGCCGACGGACGATGTCGCTTGTGCGGAACTCTGCACCGAGCTGATATCAATTCTGTCAAGGTTTACGTTGCTGGCGCCGCGAGCAATGTTGCCGTTTGGACCGGTTGCCCATCCCAAAAGGTAGGTGTTGCCGTTGGTCAGATAGCCGTCTTCGTTGACGCTGAATTCACCATTGCGGGTGTAGGAGCGAGATGTTTCGTCGCCCTCGGACGATACGACAAAGAAGCCTTGTCCTTCGATCGCGAGGTTCGTGGAAATGGCAGAGTCAATAAGCAACCCTTGCGAATTGACGTTTGCCACGCGAGTTGCAGATACACCGCCGCTCTTTGTCGCGCCACTGCCTGCAACGAGACTGGCAAAGCTGGTCGCGCTGGTTTTGTAGGCGGTCGTCGAAGAGTTGGCCAGGTTGTTGGAAACTGTCGCAAGGGCAGAAGACTGCGCGGACAGACCGGAAATGGCCGAGTTCATTGCACCCATCAAACTCATAACTCATTACTCCTAGTTCGAAACGATGGAAGAGATGCTGTCCAGGGTGACGCCAACATCACCGATCAGCAGGTAGGTTGTGCCTTTGGAGGAATCGACCCCCGTAATCGTGCCCTTGATGGCCGTGCTGGTGCCAACCGTGGCCCCGTCCGCATCGAGCGCAGTGACCTTGAGGGTGTAGTAATCGCCGTCTTCGTGCTGTTCGCCTTCTTTGTCGACGCCGTCCCATGAGAAGTCGTGAATGCCTTTCGAAGGGTCACCTTCTTGGCTATAAACGACGTCGCCATTCGCATCGGTGACAGTCAGCTCCACGCTCTTGGCATTGCCATCGACTGCGTAGCTCCACTGAGCCTGACCTTCTTGCAAGGTGGTGGTGTCGCCATTTGCGGTGACTGTCTGGCCGATGTAGCCGATCCCGGTTGCTGCGACCACAGAGGCCATCGAGTTGACGATTGTGTCCATTTTTTTCGCGGTCGCGATCTGCGACTCATAGTTGGACATATCAATCAGCTGTCCCATGTAGGAACTGATGTCGCTCGGATCTGTCGGGTTCTGATGCTGAAGCTGCTTAATCATCAGCGTCAAAAAATCGGTGGTATCGAGTCCCAATTTGGAATTTGGCGCGGCACCTTTGGCGGCTTCAGCAGACGCGGGGTTTGTTAGCGCTGAAATGGACATTTTGCTTCCGATCTCGCATGTCTCGAATAGGTAGAACGAGGCACGGACCGGTCGTCCGATATTTCGCTCCTCTATTTCTGAAACGGGCGGAGATAAGAAATCAGGCGAATAAATTTTAAGTTTTTGTTAGGAATAATTTGCCGAATACTTATTGCAGCAAGGCAATAATTGCCTAGTTTAATATTACTAAGTATATAAATTAGGAATTTCTGTATTGCAGAATAATAAATCTCTGCTTCATGCCAAACGCGCACAAATTAAACGTAAGGGAGCGACTGAAAGGAGAGAAAAGAAGATGGGAGATCAGGAAATAAGCTTTACTTCTTGATCCTGTCCATGATGTTGCCAACAAGAAAAGCGGGCGCTTTTTTGGCAGGACTGGCTTTCAAGAGAGCCTCTATGCCCTCATCGAACTTCAAAAGGGTTCGAGCTTCCTCAGAATGCAAAAGCAGCTGCCGTGCTGGCAACTGCTCTGATTTTGGCCAAGTGTCCAACTTCGTGCCATGACAATCGAGCATCTCTTTGAAACGTTCAATTGTCATTGCGTCTTCAGACTTGGCCATAGTCGATCCAACAGAGTATGCGCCCTGCCGGTGATGCCGGTCAGGCTAGCCCACCATACGGTCTGCGGCAGGCGATGTTTCTACGTCTTTCTGGGATAGTATTTCTTCTAGCACCATGTCAATATTACGGAGCGGCAACCCCGCAATTTCTGCCCAGGAGTTGCGGAAATCAACCAGGCCTTTGGCAATTTCCGAGAAACGTTCCAGCGAATCCGGTCTTCCGTAAGCGTTGTGCAACGCAAAGATATTCTGCGAATACATGTCGATGAACTGTTGACCCATTTCCTGATCGACATCGAGGTTCACATTCTGGCGTAGACCGGAGAGGATCTTGGAGGCATGGACCACGCGATTAAAGGCCTTCTCGAATTCTTTGCCTCTGAGATAGTAGGAGGTCAGAATAAGCGAGTTGAGAACCTCATCAAGCAACAAAGCCACGGCTTTGGTTGGTGCAACCGTTTTTGTGGCCGTGCGATAAGCGCCAATAGCCTGATTGAGCACAGGATTCATTGTTTAGTCTCCGGGATCTAGAATGACTTTGAGATAGCTCAGGGTGCTCTCGGCTCCTGAGATCTGCTCTTGGTATTTTGAGTAAAGATTGATCAGGCGCAGGCGATAGTTCTCGACCGTCGACATTTCGTCCTTGTAGTCCTTCTTGAAGGACTTGACGTTTTCCTGCAGTTTGACCGCAAGGTCTGTCAGGACGCTTTGGTCCTCATCGGCATATTCGTTGATGGTATGAAAGAGGGACTCGGCCATGCCGGCTGTGCTGGTGAAGTCGATCGTGGCGTCTTCATCGCCTGTGTAGACGAATGTTACGCCTTCGTATTGGGTGCCCTTGACGCCGACGATACGGGTGCCATTGACCTCGAACCGGCCCTCTTGGCCATCCGCCAAGACCTTCGCGACGTTGCCTTCCTCATCGACTTCGATGTCGATGGTCATTTTCGCTGGCATGTTGTCGTTGCGATACAGCAGGCCAAGATCGTTGTTGCTGACCGAATATTGAAAGTTCAACAGGTCCTCAATCTGATCCAGATCGTTCAGGAGCGCTTCATTGAGTTTATCGTTGTCCAGTACAAGAAAGTTGTTCTCGTCATACTCCAGGCCGAGAAATGCCATGTTCTCATTGCCGACCATCGTAGAGAGCGACTCGGCAACGGACGCGTTGACACTCCTCAGAATGCTGTCACCAAACAGCGTTGCATCACTGGAAGCCCCGCCACCGGACGCAACCGCCTGCTGGGTCATCGCCCATTCGCGATAGGCGTTGTAGGACTCGACCAACCCTGAAATGGCTGTCTTGATATTGTTGAGTGACTGGGAGATCTCCACCGAAACGGATTCATCTTCTCCGGTCTTCTGATAAATCGAGAAGTTCACCCCCTTGATGACATCATCAATGGAGTTGGTGCTGCGGGTGATTTCGATCCCGTCGATCTTGATGATGGCAGACTGCGCGGCTTGCAGTTCCCTGGCAAAACTGCCGTCCCCAGCTGTCAGCCCCAATGAGTGGCCAATATCATCGCCTGAGACGCTCTCGTAGATAATATCCTGTCCGGTGTCTTCAGCCGTCATGACAAGTGTAAACTCGTCATCATTCACCTGAACGACGGTCGCATTGATACCGGTTTTGCTATTCTCGTTGTTGATGGCGCGGGCTATGTCGTTAAGCGACATGGTTTCGTCGATTGCGATTTCGACGGCTTTCTCCCTATCGGCCAGTTTGAGAGAGAAGGTGCCCGAAAGGTCAAGTTTTTCGGTGTTGCTGCCTTGGGGGGCGCCGGCAATTTTCTGTGCTTTGGCGAGCTGCAGGATATTGAGGTCGTAGGTCTGAATATCAACCCCGGCATCGGCTGTGACGACCACAGCATTGGCAGCATTCACGCCGCCACTTCCCGTCAGATAGGCCTCGCGTCTTGAAAAGACATCGTCCTTCTTCGTCAACGATTCTGCCGAACCGCAAAGCGTCTTGAGGCTACCCTGCATGGCCTGCAGGAGATCCTGCATTTTGGAGTAGGCTTCGATCTTTGTTTCGGTTTCGGTAATTCTCGAGTCGATCCGGTCCGCCGTAAGCTTCTTGGACAGCACGGCCGCCTCAACAAGGCCATTCCAGTCAATGTCCGACGTGGGGTTGTTGATCCTCTTGGTGGGAGAATATGTCGAGCCGGAAGATGCACGGGGTGTCGACGCACTTGATGTGTTTGTTGTCGTATCCGTCATCAACGCACTCCATTAAAGGAAACCAAGGATTGATCGCTCGAAAAGCCGGAGACAGGGCCTCCGGCTTGATTTATTCAAAGTGGGTCCGGGTCAGGGTGTTACCGGATCAGGCTGAGCAGGTTCTGCGGCATTTCGTTTGCCTGCGAAGCGGCTGCCACAGCGGCCTGAACCTTGACCGTGGAAGCGGACAGCTGTGCCTGTTCCTTGGCGATGTCCACGTCGCGAATAGCGGATTCAGCGGCCTTGAGGTTTTCGACGCTGGTGTCGATCTGCGCGGACCGGAATTCGAACCGTGACATGGTCGCACCCAGCTCGGCACGGGCGTTGGAAATCCTGTCGATCGCCAGATCGAGAACCGACAGGGCTTTGGCGGCACCCTCTTCTGAGGAGACATTAAGATCCGCAATGCCAAGCTTTGACGTGGTGAGCGACTCGATAGACAGGTTGATGGTGTCGGCGGACGTCGAGCCGACAATGATCTCCGCACCGGTATCTGCTGAGGGCACTGTCGTACCCTTGGTGGTGTTGGTTCCAGTGGCGAGGGAGGCGGCATCAAGGCCGAGCGTCGATAGCTGCAGAGCGGATCCTGCCGGGGTGCCAACGTCTTCGAACTTCAGCTCTATGTCCGCACCCTTACGGAGTGTATTGATCGTGAGTGTGCCGCTCTCGTCTTTCGCTTCAATCGTGTATTCCCCATGGTCGTGGAGCGCGTCATTGATCTGTTTGACCATTTCAGAAACATCGTATGTGTTGGCTACATCGGTTGCCAGAGACAGCTCAATTTCGATGCCGTTGATCTTGATCGTGCCGGTCGCACCAGGTGCCAGACTGGTTACCTGAGCACCAACACCTTCGTATTTCGGGGCGGTTTCGACGGTTTCATCGGCAAAATCCGAAGTTCCGTTCAGCAGGCTCTGGCCGTTGTAGCGGGTGGATTCGGTGATGCCGTCAATCTCTTCCTGAAGTTGTTCAAATTCAGCCTGGATGTAAGCGCGTTCGGGAGCGGTCACGGTACCGGACGCGGACTGGGAGGCCAGAACCTTCATGCGCTCGACGATGTCGGCAATGTTGGATGCGCCACCATCGGCGGTCTGCAGCACGGAAATACCGTGGGAGGAGTTAGTGGATGCCTGCTCAAGAGCGGCAACGTCAGACGAGATCTTGGTTGCGATAGCAAGACCGGCAGCATCGTCGGATGCCTTGTTGATGTTCGACCCACTGGCAAGTTTGGCCAGAGAGCTGGACTGATCAGACGCGTTGATGTTGAGGAAGCGGACCGCAGTGTTGGCGGCAGTGTTGGTAGAAATAACGGGCATTGTCTAACTCCTGAGCTGGTGCATGCTTTACGATCGCCCAATCGCTCGTAATGCTAATCGCTTTGTTTCGAACGTTTCTGTCGAGAAACCTGAAACTCTTGGTTCTGCGAACACTCCAAACACAGTCCGCACTGAAAGAAGGGCAAGGGGCACCTTCTTCACGCCTCGTCTATAAAACGGAGCAGGCTGACAATTTCAGGCAGTTTTTATTTTCCTTTTTTGATGCAAAAATTAACCATATCGTAAACAATCCTAAGGTTGGGCGTGTGTTTGATTTCAAGGTGTTACGAAGGGTTTGTTGGCGCCGGAACGTGAGGCCGGATCCTTTGTGATAGGCCCGAATTAACCGTGTTGCGGATTGGTTCGGGATTGCTGCAGAGCGGATCACAATAGAAAAGGCCGGAGCAGTTCGCCCCGACCTTTTACGCGTCATTCCAGCCTTGCCAGAATTGAGCCTAACGGATCAGGCTGAGCAGGTTCTGCGGCATCTGGTTGGCCTGCGAAGCAGCAGCCACAGCGGCCTGAACCTTGACCGTGGAAGCGGACAGCTGTGCCTGTTCCTTGGCGATGTCCACGTCGCGAATGGCGGATTCAGCAGCCTTGAGGTTTTCAACACTGGTGTCGATCTGCGCGGACCGGAATTCGAACCGCGACATGGTCGCACCCAGTTCGGCGCGGGCGTTGGAAATATTGTCGATTGCCATATCGAGAACCGACAGAGCCTTGGCGGCACCTTCTTCGGTCGAGACATCGAGCCCGTCGCCGTTGGCATCAAGCTTCTGGATACCCAGTTCTTCAGTGGTCAGGGACTTGATCGACAGGTTGATGGTATCGGCTGAGGTCGAGCCGACGACGATATCCGCGCCTGTGGTCTCTTTCTCGGTCGTGGTGCCTGTTGTTTTAGTGGTTGTAAAGCCGAGGGCGGCTACGTTGATAGTGCCGGATACGTCTTTGACTTCAATGACCGCATCTTTGCCTTTGTCAAGAGATGACAGAGTAAGGGTGCTACCGTCGTTCTCGACCTCAATTGTATAGACACCCTTGTCATGGAGACCATCTTCGATCATCTTGACCAGATCATCGACGGTGAGCGTATCATCAAGAGCGTCTTCACCCTTGATTTCGATTTCAGTGCCGTTAACCGAAATGACGCCTGTCGTGTCAGCAGTAATCGTGACGTCGCCAGCGGCACCTGTTAGTGCTGTGGGAGCGCTCTCAACGGTGTCATCAGCAAAATCCGAAGTCCCGTTCAGCAGGCTCTGGCCGTTGTAGCGGGTGGACTCGGTGATGCCGTCAATCTCTTCCTGAAGCTGTTCAAATTCAGCCTGGATGTAAGCGCGTTCGGGAGCTGTCACGGTACCGGACGCGGACTGGGAGGCCAGAACCTTCATGCGCTCGACGATGTCGGCAATGTTGGATGCGCCACCATCGGCGGTCTGCAGCACGGAAATACCGTGGGAGGAGTTAGTGGATGCCTGCTCAAGAGCGGCAACGTCAGACGAGATCTTGGTTGCGATAGCAAGACCGGCAGCATCGTCAGATGCCTTGTTGATGTTCGACCCACTGGCAAGTTTGGCCAGAGAGTTCGACTGTTCATTGGCGTTGATGTTGAGGAAACGAACCGCGGTATTGGCGGCAGTGTTGGTAGAAATAACGGGCATTGTCTAACTCCTGAACTGGTGCATGCTTTACGATCGCCCAATCGTTCGCAAAGCTACTCGCACTTGTCTCTTGCGTCCCCTTTGCAGCAACTCAAACGGCTGCTCCGGTGAACACAGTAAACTTTATCCGCTCCCATACTGGGGCAGTTTGGCGTCAATAATCACGCCTCGGAGATAAAACGGAGAAGGCAGGCGAATCCGGGCACATTTTATTTCAATTTATTTGCGCGGAATTTAACCTTGCATCAACAAAGTTTAGATAATGCCAGTGAGTGTTTTCAAGAACTTACGAAGTTCTTAACGCGCCGTGCGATCGTGGATGATCATCGGATTGTCGCCTGGGACCTCACGATCCCTTTATGCAGACCGTGCATGCATTGAACCATGCCGTGGCCGGCTGGTTAAGTCATCTCTTTACCATACAGCCTGACAAATCAGCCTTGCGTAAACAGCGATAGAATGTCGCCACTGTGGCTCTTCAGAATCTTGCGCAGCTTCTGGCGTCCCCGCTTCAGAAGGGATTCCACTGCCGAAACGCTGGTCTCCATGATCTCGGCAATCTCGCCGTTGCTAAGATTTTCTTGGTAGGAAAAAACGATGGCGATGCGCTGTTGTTCGGGCAGTTCTCCCATCGCGTCTTCAAGCAGCTCAAGCGCTTGCTGCATTTCGAGTATCTGTGATTGGTTCGAACTGTCATCCGTGAGTTCGGGAAGCACATCCATCGAAGAGGTTTTTTTGCGGCGCAACTGATCAATGCAGCGGTTGGTGACAACACGAAACAGCCAGGTGGAGAATTTCGCCTTGCCCGGTTTCCAGCTTTCACGACGGGACCAAACCTGCAAGAAGGCATCCTGCAGCACATCCTCCGCATCCGATGCATTCTGCAAAATTCGGTAGGCGACGGCATAGCCGCGATCAATGTGTCGTTCTATAAGCGCTTGGAAGGCCTCTTGCTGTCCCAGTGCAATGAAGCCGAACAGCTCGTCGTCGGACAAGGCTGTCAGGTCACTTGCCTGCAAGGATTTCGCCTTGCCCGAAATAGCTTCGGAGCGATCCGGTTGCGAAAGACACTTTAGCGCTGCATTTCCCATTCTTCGTTCCATTCCCACGGCGCGGCCACAGTTCGCATCATAAAATGCGTCGTACCAATTAAACGTTCTATGGGACAAAGGCAGGCGTGTAACTATATGTTTTTTTTCTGCATTTTTCTGGCTGTTTCTAGGCAAAAATTTCCTAGTGCCCGGAACATATTGCCGTTGCAAGTGAGGTGCGTCAGCTTCTTATGTAAAGGCGCGAAACGATCTTTCGCGGCCAAGAAAACCGGGTTGAAATACAAGTTTAGGTAAGTGAAAAATATTTTTGTAATGTAGAAAATAGTATTTCTGTTCTATTTTGGGTTGTAATGGAATGAGTTTTGAAACCGAATGACAAAAATGCCAAGGCGTTTGTTGGACATGTGTTCAAAAGTTGTTTTGGTTGTACGTGACAAAACGCAGTCGAAAGACGAATGCTCTGTTTGAGAAAACGCATGAAAAGCGGAAATTATTGGGAAAATATCAGAAACAATTCAGACATGAAGCGCAGCATTTTTAGCGCTCAAACCGCCCCTTTTCACAGGTTAGAAAGGTCTTTTTGCCGCTGAAAACACGCAGAAGAATCATTGGTGATTCGTTTTGAAGAGGCCCGCAGACTGAGGCGGGTCTGGCAACAAAAAGGCCACCCCGGGCGGGGTGACCTAATACCATCGAGCGGAATTCAGAACCGATTTGCCCATTCTCGCAATCCGATGGACATGATGATCCAAGGTTGATCGACGAGTTTGTTCCAGGCTTCGCAACATATCGCGAGGATTTCCTCGTAGGATGAGAAGATCCGGTTGGAAAGCCAATTTTCCCGCATGAACTGCCATATATTCTCGACCGGGTTCAATTCAGGAGACCTTGGTGGTAGCGGGAGCAATGTGATGTTGTCCGGCACGTCAAGATTTTGCGTTGTGTGCCAGCCTGCCTGATCGAGAATGAGGATTGCGTGGGCTCCATCAGCGACTTGGCCGGAGATTTCTTCCAGATGCCACTGCATGGCTTGCCTGTTGCAATAGGGCAGGACCAAACCCGCCCCTACACCACGTGCCGGGCAGATAGCCCCGAAGATATAGACTGACTTTGTCCTTTGATCTTTCGGTGCAACAGGGCGGGTTCCGCGCTTTGCCCAACGACGTGTGATCTTGGTTTTCTGCCCGACACGCGCCTCATCCTGCCACCACACTTCTATCGGGGCTCCTTTCGGGAGCTTTCTGCGGACTTCTGCCAACTCGGCTGGGAAGTTTTTTTAAACTCATCCATCGCAAACTGGTTCTGCCCTCTATGGCGGGGGCGAGCAGAGAGCTTGGCAAAGCCAAGGGCACGTAGTTCACGACCAACAGAGGATTCTTCCAAGGAGATGCCATATTCCTCATAGATCCAGCGGGCCAGATCCTTGCGCCGCCAGCGCACAACACCATGAATGGCCGGGATAGGTCCCTGTTCGACGATTGCGGCGAGAGCCTTGCGCTGTTCATCATCCAGTTTGCTGGGGGCTCCAGAACGTGCCTTTTCGATCAAACCCGTTGGGCCTTCGGTATTGAAGCGAAGCACCCAATCCCGGATTATTTGCAAGGTAACGCCGCCAATGCGGGCGGCATCACACCGTTTGCCGCCATCGTAAATCTCGGCCAGAGCCAAAAGCCGACGGCTCTGGTTGGCATGCTTGCTAGCCGTGGACAACTGCTGCAAGGCCTGCCCGTCATAAACTTCACGAAGTGATACTGCTCTGCCCATTCTGCCATCCTCCAAATCAATGAAAGCCATTGATCCAGAAAACGATCAAAAAGGGAATCCCGAATTTGAGTCAGAACTTCCGCTTGTTGGTATTACCTCTTCACGTTGCGGGCCGATTAAAGCGTGATGCGATTAATTGACCTCAGACCTGGCAGCTTTGAAGTCGTTCAGACACTCCTTGGCAGAATAGAGGTCACAAATGTCACCGATCGCGTCTGAGATTGTATCGAAGCTTCTGGCTGCTCGCTTGCGCAGCAGTGTCTTGAGTTTGGAATATGCCATTTCGATGGGATTGAGGTCCGGAGAATATGGCGGAAGAAACAGCAGCCATGCCCCCTTTGATCTGACGAGCTTGTCAGCTTTCTCACTTTTGTGGAAGGCGACATTATCGAGGATGACGATGTCGCCAGCTGACAGGGTCGGCAGTAGTTGAGTTTCAATCCAAGTTTCAAAGATACGTCGGTTCATCGGAGCATTGACGATCCAGGGCGCAACCATCCCACGGGATCTCAAACCAGCGATGAAGGCCTGGGATTTCCAATGACCAAAAGAAGCGTGGGCGCGATAGCGCTGTCCTTTTGGTGACCATCCAGACCGTTTGGTCAGCTTCGTGTTGGTTGATGTCACATCGATAAAGAGCAATCGGGACAGTGCCTTGTTGAAGAAAGACTGGCGCTGATTGATCCATACATACCGATCATGAGCAATGGCGGCCCGTAGCTGTTTAGTGGCTACCAGACTTTTTTATGGCTCAGGCCGAGCCTGTGAAGCAGGCGCCCAACGTTGGAGCGATGCACATGGACCCCGCGTTCAGCCAATTCCAGACAAAGTTCATCAAGCTTCAGATCGCCATTCTCAGACATGCGCCTTGTGATCCATTCATGATGCCCACCCAACTTGCCTTTGTCTGGTCGGCCTTGCTTGCGAGGCTGCACAGAACCCGTCTATTTCTTGAGAAGCATCAGGTTATTGACAAACCGTGGTGACACGTGGAAATGGGTGGCGGCCGCCCGATGCGAATGACCGGCATCAACAAATGAAGCAACACGTTCGCGCAATGCAATAGGAAGTGATTTGCCCATGATGATCCCCTTTTCTCAAAGGGAATCACAATTGGCAAAAAATGGGAATCCTGAATCTCATTAATTGCGACATGCTTTGATCTTCCATCAAGAGATACGATAATTGATCCGTTAGGCCGGTATCGTCCAGCAATCGGACGTTCACTCTCATGGGTGCACGCGAGCATTGTCTGGTGCTTCGATGCATTGGGAAGCGTTCGCGCATGAAAAAACCCGGCCAGATGATTTGACCGGGTTTTTTAGGATCCGTTTCAGGATCAGAAACGGCGCACTAGAGCGATTTGAAGATAAACCGGGTCACCGGTTTAGATTTAAACGCTATCTCTCAGTATGCTATCGCATTCTCGTGAATGAGTGTTCCCGAGAATTGCTCTATAATCAGGCGCCGGTCTCGATCCATTTTTCAAGATCGGACTTCGGAGCAGCGCCAACCTTCATCGCAACCGCTTCTCCGCCTTTAAACAGCAGGAGGGTCGGGATGGAGCGCACGCCGAACTGAGCTGCGGTGTTGGGATTTTCGTCGACGTTGACCTTGACGATTTTGACGCTTCCACCTTTTTCGGTGTCGATCTCGTCAAGAATCGGAGCGATCATTTTGCAAGGGCCGCACCATTCAGCCCAGAAATCTACAACAACAGGTACATCGCCCTGAACTTCTTCCGCAAACGTGGCGTCGGTAGCATTGACAGTAGCCATATCATGCCTCTTTCAATTGAGCCCCACCGAAATCAGGGAAGTCGGGCAAGGCGGTTGATCTATCAATATTCATTGAAGAATGAATATTAGCTCTTTGTTCTGAAGGTAGGTATTCACTGGGCTTGCGTCAAGGACTTAACACCCACGTGATCAAGAGCTGAGCGCCGTTGTGCGGCACTCACCTCCATAATGGAAGCATCTGCTGTGAAGAGCAGCAACGATAGAATGGATTTTCCCGGATAGAGAGGCGCGAGCAGCTCTGCATAAAGGGCCATTTGCGTCTGGTAGGCCAGAGGAATCTCTTCGGAAGTCTGTGGCGGATGGCGATTCGTCTTGTAGTCGATGATGACGACCGATCTGTCGGTCACGATCAATCTGTCGACCTGGCCAGACACAGTCCTTGTCTCGCCATTGAGCGTGACAAAGCCAGCAAGGGACACTTCGGCCTGACTTTCAGGACTGAAAAGTGCGCCATGTTCCGGGTGGTCGATAAGCCCGATGACTTCGTCGAGTATCTGTTGTCGCGCTTGATGAGGCATGTCGGAGGCCATGCTCGCCAGATAGGTATGCGCCGACGTGGAGCGCTTTTCTCTTGGTAATTGAGGGAGATGCTCAATCAACGCATGAATGAGAGTGCCCCGCCGACGCGGTTCCCAGTCAAACACATGGGCTTGGGTCGGGATTTTGGTCAGTTTGACAAATGGCCTGTCCGCCGCTTCTTCGCTTTCCGCCGCCCGAGAGGGCTGCAACAGCAAAGGTGAGGCAGGTTTTGCAGGAGCGGGCCGACCAAACCAATCAGGCAGAGGCGCGGAGACAGCGCTTTCTTTTTCCTTGTCAGTCTTGTCAGATGCCGCATCTTTGGCAACAAACGCCCCTTCAAGCTGCCAGCGCTGGATCGGCTCGCCGGTCACCGGATGTTCGATATCGACAAGATCGGCAGCAAGCGACCGCCGCGCCACCTCATACCAGCAATTCTCCGCTGGTTGGTTCTTGCCCCGATAGCCGCACAGATAAAGTCGGTCTTCGGCGCGCGTCATGCCCACATAGAGCAGCCGCAAATATTCTTCTTCGGCGGCAGCATCCAATAGGGCAAGGCTCTGTTTCACCGGCAGTGGTTGGCTGCTGCTTGGGGCCTTCCATGCCCGAAGCGTCGCGCCGCCCTGATCATTGGGCAGCTCGACCAGATGCGGGTGATGCCGCGCGTTGGCCGGTTTTCCCGTGCCATCGATCAGGAACACGATCGGGGCTTCAAGACCTTTCGAGCCATGCACGGTCATGACGCGGATCTGGTCGTTTGCCGCGCCCATGTCGCGTTTGATCTCGGCCCCACCTGCTCGCATCGCCGCCAGAAAGGCCTGCAGGTTTGGCGTCTGTGTCTTTTCGAAGTCAAGCGCCCGCGACAACAGCTCGTCTATCACCTCGTCAGCTTCCGGTCCGAGCCTTTCGATGAAGGCCTGCCGTTTGCCATCCGGCCCGAGGATCTGGGCAAAGAAATCGAACGGCGGCTGGAAGTCGATCTGGCTCTGCCATGCCTTGAGCTGGCTGAAGGTGGCCGCAAAATCGGTGTCAGAATCTCGCCCGCTTTCAGCCCGTTTTTGTAAGACATCCCAAAGGCTTGTGGCGCGCCCATCGGGAGCGTGGGCAAGGTCGAACAGACGCGCTTCGGATAGTCCGAACAGGGGGCTTTTGAGCACCGTGGCAAGGGACAGGTCATCCTCGGGCAGCAGCATGACATCGCACAATGCGAGAAGATCCATCACCGCGATATGGTCGAGCAAGGCCAGCCGGTCAGCCCCGGCAACGGGCAATCCTTCTTCCTTGAGGGCCCGGTTCACGGCAGTCACGAAGGCATCGCGCTTGCGCACCAGAATGAGAATGTCACCAGCCGTGATCAGGCGTCCGGACCCTTCGAGCCGCTCGCCTTTTTCGATCCAGTGGCGAACCGTTTGGGCAACCGTACGGGCCAGACGGACCGCCGGGCTCGCCTCTCCTTGCGCATCCAGTGGCTTGGCCCAGTCTTCTTCCTCTTCCTGCTCGATTGGCTCATAAAGCGGCCAGACCTCGACAAGGCCCGGATCCCGTCCGCGGATCGGTTCATGCACCGTTGCGACCTTGTCCGAGGACAGGGCCTCGAAGGTCTCGGACTTGGAAAAGACCGCGTCCACGGATCTCAACACATGGGGTGTCGAGCGGAAAGACAGGTACAGCTTGACGTCTTCGAACGGCTTGCCTGCCTCTTTCGCTTTCTGCCGAAAGGACTCGCGCATTTTGGCGAACCATTTCGGCTCGGCGCCTTGGAAGGAATAGATTGACTGTTTCTCGTCGCCCACGGCAAAGATTGTCCGGTTGACCGGGCGGGCGCTTTCACCGGTGAAGAATTCCTCCCCCAGTTTGCTTATGATTTCCCACTGGCGCGGGTTGGTATCCTGCGCCTCGTCTACGAGAATATGATCAATGCCCTGATCGAGCTTGTAGTGCACCCAGGCGGAGGCATTGACGCCGCGCAGGAGATTGGACGCCTTGAGGATCAGGTCGTCGAAATCCATCAGCCCACGGGCCGCCTTGACCCGTTCGTAATAACCAATGACCCCTTCGGCGAGCGCGAACAGCGCCCCGCTGACGTCAAGGGTCAGAAGCGCAGCCTTCTTGTCAAACAGGGCATCAAGTCGCGCCTGCTCGCGATCAATCGCCCCTTCAAGGCTCGGTTCAGCTTCCAGCATTTTCTTGGATGCGACATAGGAGAGAGCCTTGGCGTTTCCGTCCTTCTTTCGAAAGAGCGATAGCCACAGGGTGATCTGCTCGGCCGGATCCTTCGAGGCGACCAGAGCCGCCATCAGCGCCGACTGGTCCTTGTCGCGTTTGCCGCCGGTGGCAAATAGAGGCGCGAGTTGGCTGAGATAGCCGGGCTGAAAATCCGGCCCGAACGGGATCGTTGCCTCCAGATCAGCAACAGTTTCCCCCGGCGCAACGCCAAGGGTCCGGGCGAGCGCGGCAAGAGCAGCATCAAGGCCAACTTGCCCTGCGCCCGCGCCGCCAATTTCGCTGGCTTCCATGAAACGGCCAAAGCCTTCCCGGTCGCGCACCAGCGAGATGAGGGCATCACGGATGCCCATATCCCCCATATGATCGACAACGAGATCAAGCGCCGTGCGCCAGTCTGGACGCAGGCCAAGCCGTGCGGCGCGCAAGACGTGCGAAAGCGCCGCCTCAAGCAGCTCGGCTGAAAGCTGATCGTCGAGAATCTCGAAGTGGGCCGGAACGTTGGCCTCCAGCGGGAACTGGTGTAGCAGGCGTTCGGCAAAGGCGTGAATAGTCTGGATCTTGAGCCCGCCCGGGGTCTCAAGTGCGCGTGCAAACAAGCGCCGTGCCAGAGCCAGCTTGGCCGCATCGGGCCGTTCTCCCTCGATTTCGGTTAGCAGGGCGGCGAGCTCTTCATCGGATTGCTCGGTCCATTTGCCCAGATCACTGAAGACCCGGTTCGACATTTCTGCTGCTGCCGCCTTGGTAAAGGTCAGGCACAGAATGCGCGAAGGCTCTGTTCCGTTGAGCAAAAGCCGAACAACCCGCCGCGCCAGAACAAAGGTCTTGCCCGATCCGGCATTGGCGCTGACCCACGCCGAATTGTCCGGATGGGCCGCGCGAAACTGGGCATCAAGCGTGTCGGCTGGAATCGTGGGTGCCATCACTCATCTCCCTCGTTGAGTGACCATTCCTTGACCCGCGCAAGATGATCGTAAGACCCTGCAAAACGCGTCATCATGGGCCGCGCCCGCGAGGCATACCCTTTCGCCGGATCATCATAGGCCGTGATCAGGCCCAATAGGCGCTTGCCGATCAATTCGACAATATCCTCGGCGGCATAGTCCTTTTCGACACCGGTCTTTATTTCGCCTGCGGTGCGTCCGCCGGAAAGCCGGATCCACGCCATGTCGCCGACTTCGATGCCTTTGGGAATGTTATCAAAGCCGCCGAGTTTGGCCATGTAGCCTTCAAGCGCCAATTGCGGTGCGAAGCCGGGCAGAACCTGTTTGGCGGTGGGAGGCTGGCCGGTCTTGAAATCCACCACATGCAGGCGGTCGTCATCGGAAATATCGAGCCGGTCGGCCCGTCCCCTCAACACGAAGTCACCGCCCGACATGGATAGGGTGATGCGGCCCGTAATCTCTGGATAGCGACCGGCAATCCTGTCGTTGCGCGGCGCTTCCCACTCCAGCACGAACCAGCGGGCGATACGCTCGAAACGTGGCCACCAGAAGGCCATCAGCTCGGGGAAATTGTCCCACTGGTGGAAGGCCTCTTCACCCATTTTCAAAAGGCAGGCGACTGCGCTTTCGTCATACGGACCGGTCCAGTCCTTTGTGAAATTGCCCAAAATATCGTGAATGATCGAGCCTTTTTCCGCACCACCCGGCTGCGCTCCGATGTCGTCAAGCTCGCGAAGCCCCAGCACATGTTTGGCATAAAGGGCATAGGGATCCCGCACCCACGTCTCGATCTCGGTGACCGACAGGGATCTGGGGCGGGCGTTAAGCGGCGGGACAGGCACAGGCCGTTGATAAGGCTCTGACGGTTCGGGAGCATCCATCTGCCGTGCCCAGTGTACGTAGGTTTCACCCCGTTCGGCCATCGCTTTGCGTGCGGTCTCGCCAGCCACGGCAGACAGGCGCTGCAACCAGCGACTTGGCACGGTTGGTGAGCCGCCGCTCTTGACCGCCCGGATGAGCACGACTTCCTTGCGCCCCATGGCCTGAACAAAGTCGTGGGCTGCGAGACCGATGCGGCGCTCCGGCGGCTCGAGTTTCATGCCCGCCCGCATGGGCCGCGATAGCCATGCATCCGACGTTGTCTCCGCTGGCCATGAGCCTTCATTAAGGCCCCCGATAACCACCCGGTCGACATCCAGGAGCCGTGCTTCGAGCGTTCCGAGCAATTGCAGGCGTGGATCGCCGTCCCCTTGTGACAGCACGGTCTCGCCAGACATCAGGGCCACGAGAAACGGCGCGACATCACCGGCGTCCAGCACCATGCCGCCATGATCCAGCTGGATCGTGCGATCAAAGAAGCCGCGCAAGGACCGCCCCGCAGCCTCATCATAAAGCCGGTCGGGGGTGCCTTCGACATCAAGGGCGATGGCTTCGAGTGCAGCAACAAGCGCGGCTATCCAGTCGCCAAATCCGGCGGGCTCGTCGCCAGTCATCAGCGCTTCAATGGGGCTAGTGGCTTCCCCAAGGCGGGCGAGCAAAGTCTCGGCCAGATGCCAGATTTCCGGTAGACCGGTGCTTGATTTCTCTGCCTTTTCGATTGCTTTGATCTTGCGGCGGGCAAATTCATCCAGCATTGGCTGAAGGCCATTGCCAAGCCGTGGGCCACGCAAAAGACGAAGCTCAAGGAAACGCGCTGCGCGACGGACTTCGGCGCGCGGCAGACCCAGCGAGGCAAGCGGATGCTTGAGCAAGGCCAGAAGGTGAACGGGATCATAGCCCCCCACGATGCATTCCACCATCAAACGCATCAAGAGGGCAGGGGGCGTTTCACCCAGAGGCATGCCGGCTGTGTCTTCCACATCGATCTGCCAGCGCTTGAGTTCAAGCAACACCCTTCGCGCCAGCGCGCGGTCGGGGGTGACCAGCGCCGCCCGGCCCTCCGGTCGCTCCAGAACTTCCCGCAGGGCAAGCGCGGCAATCCGTGCCTCTTCCTGCTCGTTGCCAGCCTCGGCAAAGGACACGCCAGCGAGGGCTTCAGCCCGTGCGGCCTCGTCAATCGGTGCCAGCGTTGTGCTCCAAAGCTCGGTGGTCTCTGCCGGGCGCAAGGCCTCGCTCATCAGTGTCTCGCGCACCAGAGGCGCGCCAGAAATGCCAGAAAGGTCGGCCACGTCATCCCGCTTGAGAGCCATGCGGTCAAGCAATTGCTTGAGGTTGAATTGAGGATGACCGGCGGCTGGTTCCGCTTCGCCAAAGGCGGGGTGCAAGGTGCCAATCGCCTGCCAGCTCGGCTCGTCCAGATGATAATCAAGTCCGGGCAGGATCAGCGCGCCTTTGGGATGACGCGCGACCGCTTCAAGCAGGTCCGCCGTGGCGGGAATTGAACCAGTCGACCCGGCGGCGATGACAGGCCCGTCATGGGCTTCAATCGCCTTGATTTCTGCTGCAATCACCGCGTTGCGCCGCTCGACGGGATCCACCAGCGTCAAGCCGGCTTTCTGCCCCAGCTCCGCCAGATGGTTGGGCCAGAACTCGGTGGCGATTTTGAGAAACGCGAGGCTCATCTGCCAGTAGGTGCCATAGTCCTCCGGCACCAGAGTATCGAGTAGCGACCAGTCCGAACGCTCACGATGCACAGCATCAATGAGGGCGAGCAGGTCAATCGCCAGATAGGCCGCATCGGTCGGCGTGGCCGAAACATGAAGAGGTTGGTTCGGGTCCAGATTGAGCACGGTACGGGCATATTGCTGTGCCCAGCCATGCACAAGCGCGCTCATGGAGAGCCGCCGTTGCACAGCGTCCATGGCAACGGGAAGATCCCAGAAGCCATCCGAATCGCCGGCCGCAACCTTGAGCGGAAGCAGGTCTTCGTCCGTATCTCCGATCACATGGATCTTGGGCAGGATAACGCTTTGCAAACCGCGCTTTTGCATCTGCGGCAGGAAGGCGTCCTTGAGTGCGTCTGCGGTTCGCCGGGTGGGTACATAAATCAGAGCACGACCCAACTCCGCCGGATTGCTGGCGTCGAAGCCGGGGATCAGCCGCCCATCAACAAGGGAATCAATCAGGGTGGCCAGAAAGGGGCTGGCCGCTGAAATGGAATAAACGCGAGCCGTTTGCTGCATGGGCCCCTCCCGAAGGCTTCAAGACCGGAATTCAGAGCAGTCTGCCCCCTGACGCGCTTTCGGCGATGGCCTGCTCGGCAAGCTCAATCGACGCTGGCGTGCCCACATGCACCCATGTTCCGTCCATGATGATGCCGTAGAGCCTAGCGTCTTCTATGGCCTTGTCAAACTGCACATTGAGGGAGTGCGGCGTGACGGAAGCACCGTCAAACAGTCTGGGGTGCAGAATGGCCGCGCCACTGTAGACGAAGGGTGAAATCTCATGCACCTTGCGTCGGCGCAAGCGACCATAGGGATCGAGCAGAAAGTCGCCCCGACCGTTGTATCCCACGGCATCGACTGTGGGAGACAAAAGCAGGAGGCCGTCCATCACCTTGTCGTCCCAATGGCTGGACAGCAGCGCGAGATTTTCTTTCGAGCCTTCCATCCAGAAGCTGTCCGAGTTGAGCAGATAAAACGGATCCTGACCGATGAGGGGCAGGGCCTTGGTGATGCCGCCACCGGTTTCAAGCAAGGCTTCGCGCTCGTCCGAGATGACGATGTCAATGTCCGAGCGCTGGCGTACATGCACTTCCACGAGATCGGCCAGATAGTGAACATTGATCACGGCACGTCCGACGCCTGCTTTGACAAGCACGGACAAAGCGCGGTCGATCATTGCTTCCCCGGCTACGGGGATCAGAGGTTTGGGTGTGATAGCGGACAAAGGGCGCATGCGTTTGCCCAGTCCCGCGGCAAGGATCATACCTGTCGCTGGTTGGCTTGATGAGATCATCTCAACAGCCCCTTTCTTCTTATTGGTCTTGGTGAATCAGCCAAGCAAATCGTGGGTGTCATACCAGTCTTTTAAGCCGGACAGAAGAGGGAGTTCCAATACCTTGCAAAGATACTTAAGACTGCGGGGGACATGCTCAAGATAGCCCGTCCGTCCGGCAAGATCCGCGGCCCGAGCAAAGGCCCCGAGATTCTTTGAAATCCGTTGTGCAGCTGCCAGACAATAGGTCTGTTTGAACTCCGCGGTCTGAAGATCGTCCAGATTGCGAAGCGAAACATAGTGCGCGAACATCAGGTCCTGCAGATCATCAGGGATCGTTACCCGGGCATCCAGTGCCAAAGCGGAAAGGTCATAGGCGGTCGGGCCGATGAGACAGTCTTGAAAATCGATGAAGCCAATGGCCCCGGGCCGGTGCCCTTCACCCAGCCAGAAACAGTTGGGATCCTGAACATCGCGCAGCACAAGAGACCGCTCGCTGTCGACAAGAAGGGTCAGAAGCGGCTGCCACAAGGCATGAAAATCGTGCCGCTCCACCTCCGGGCACGGGGCTCTATGCGTGTGTGGCCAGTAGAAATCGAGAAAGACATCAAGCTCGACCTTGAAGGCCTCCAGATCGTAACGGGGCAGAACATGCCTGCCACCTGCCCCGTCAAACGCATTGGGAATTGTCTTGTCATGCAGTTGGGCGAGGCATTTCACGACGGCCAGATATCGCTCATCAATCGGATTGCCGTCGCTACCGGTCAGACGCTCGGTACCGAAATCCTCCCACAACAAAAGCCCTGCATCAAGATCGAAGCCATAGATGTCCGGCACACGCAAACCCAGATGATCAAGCCCTTCCGTGATTGTTACCACCGGCGGCAGATCGGTCACCCGGTGGGCAACCGTGTCATAAAGGCGCCCGTCGGGAAGCTCTGGCCCCGGTTGGCGGGCGGGCATGTCCATCAGAATGGCCGACTGTGCGGAAGGGGCCTTCTCGTCCGGGTTTGTTGCTAGGGGCTGCCCATCTGGATCAAGGGCCAGCCGCGTCACCCGGTCGTAGCTGCGGGGGGAAAGATCACCATCAATGGGTTTCAGAAGGGCCTCGCTCCATCCTCTGCAGTTGAGGAGTTTGCGTTTCTGTCCCAAGCGTTCAAGACGCTGCTGCCAAACAGGAGTGCCCGACATGATCAGGCGTCTTTCGCCGACGTTCTCGGTGGTCTCGATTGTGATCCACAGGGCATCAGACGGCATCAGGTCCTTTGCCCGCTCGGGCCATTCCACCAAAGCCGCACCCGTGAGCCAGCTTTCCTCAAAGCCGATTTCGTAGAGCTCCTCAAAATCCCCGACCCGGTAGAGATCGAAATGGCTGATTTCGAAATCCTCGTAATCATAGGTCTGAACCAGAGTGAATGTAGGGCTGGGAACTTCCAGAAAAGGATCATCGGCCTTCGCGCGCAACAGGGCGCGCGCAAAGGTGCTCTTGCCGGCACCAAGATCGCCATCAAGCGCGACCACATCCCCTTGCTTGAGGATCCGCGCCAGATCTGCGGCAAGAGCCATGCTGGCTGCTTCGGTCAGCCGTTCGAAATGCAGCGGCCATGATGAAACCCTCAGAGCGTGATGATCGGCATGGGGGGGTATGGGCATTGTCTCGTGAACATCCTCTGCTGGGCATCCTGCAACCGTGCCAAGAAGGGAATGGCATGGGATCGGGAAAGCCTTGCGACGGAGTGTATCCGCAGCGCACTGCGGGTCAAGAAAGAACTGGAGGGCTTGGGAGCTTATGCGGTCGTGATGCGATCTTGGGAACGAGTTTGAAGAGAGATGGGTGAGGGGCTATTCGGCCGCTTCTTCGCTGGCCGGGCTTACGATTTTGGCCTCGATGGGAAAGCTGCAGGTCACTTGCGTGCCGTCCCCCTCCTTGCTCTCGATGTGGATTGAGCCGCCATGCAACTCGACGAAGCTCTTGACGATGGATAGGCCGAGACCGGCGCCGCGGCGGCTGGAGCCGGATTTGCGGCTCTCGAAGCGGTCGAAGGCGGTTTCCAGATAGTCATTGGGAATGCCGCATCCCTGATCGGTCACCGTAAAGGTGATGTCGGTATTGTCCCGGTCCGCAACCACGAAAATCGAGGAATGATCCTCCGAGAAGGCGATTGCATTGGAGATCAGATTGAAGAGCACCTGACGAACGCGTTTGGGATCACCGACGAACTCACCCATATTCTCGGCGACAGAGATATCGAGTTTGATGTTGCGTTCTGCAAGCCGATCCTGCAGCCCTTCAGCTGCGGCGCGAATGGAATCGACCGGGTCCACCTGTGCCAGTTCAAGCGCCATGATGCCCGCATCGATGGTGGCAAGGTCGAGAATGTCATTGACGATGGCGAGCAGGGACGAACTCGATTTCATGATGTGGTCGGTGTATTCGCGCTGGCGCTCGTTGAGTGCGCCGAATGCCTCGCTCGTCAGAAGCTCGGTGAAGCCGATGATGTTGGTCAGTGGCGAGCGCAGCTCGTAGGATACATGCTGGATGAAGGTGTTCTTGAGATGATCGGCCGCGAGCAGGGCTTCGTTTCGATCCTGCAGCCCTTGCGCGACCGTGACGTTGTCGGTCACGTCGACGAAGGTGATCATCGTCGCACCATCAGGCAGTGGAATGGAGGCGAAATCGAGGTAGCGCCCGTCGTTGCATTCCATGCGTCCCTCGGTGCTGCGGCGGGCATCGTTGAAATCGACAACGCAGGCCTTGAGCTTGTCCCAGACGTCCTGATCCTGAAATTTCTTGCGGCAGCGTTCAAGCACGGCAGAAACATGGGGCTGTCCGTTGAGCAACTCGTCTTCAATTTCCCATAGGCGGGTGAAGGCCGGGTTGTAGACCCTCAGACGCCCGTCCGAGCCGAACACCACCACGCCGTCGTTGAGATGGTCGAGGGTTTCGCGCTGCATTTGGAACAGAAGTTTGTAGCGTTTTTCCAATTCGAGCTGCTCGGTCACATTCTCGAACAGATAGGTCACTCCCCCATCCGGATTGGGAGTGGAGACGGCCCGCAGGGATTGCCCGTCGGGCAGGTGCCACCAGTCTTCGCGCATGCCGACTTCGCGGTAGGACGCCAGATGCTCGGCTTTCCATCTATGGAAATCGGCCTGCTCGGGCAGACAACGGTTGGTGCGCATCCGATCAAGCACAGTGCTCTCGTTCGGATGTGTCTCAAGGAACCGCATATCCAGCTTGAACTGCACCGCATAGGCCGCATTGTAATATTGCAGCTGACGGTTGGAGTCATAAATGGCGACCGGGGTTGTCAGCTGATCCATCGTGCTGGTGTGGAAGGCCTGCATCCGTTCGAGGGTCTTTTCTGCGCTCTCGATCGAGGATACATCCGTCGCAATGCCGACCTGGCCTTCCTTGGCCTGCACATCGACCACGTCAAAGATCTGTCGCTTGCCTGCGACAATGACCGGAAGACGGTTGACGGTGGAGGCAGCGCCCGCAGTCTGTTCGCGTGCCTGCTGCACAGAGTCCCTGCCGCGCTGATCGAGCAGTTCGGTCTGGGCATCAAGAACCGCTTCGATGCTTTCTTCCTCGACCGCTTCCTGATAGGCGCGATTGACCCAGCTGAGCTGGCCGTACTCGTCGCGGGACCAGACCGGCATCGGCATTTCATCCAGCAGGCTGCGCATGCGGGCGAGTTCGTTGGCGTGACGGGTGGCTTCGAACTCCAGCTGCGCCCGGTCGAGATCATCTCCCTCAAGCGTACGAAGCTGCAAAAGAGCCCTCGACCCGGATGTGCGGCCCTTGAACTCGACAAAGCCACCATTGAGGGTTTGAGCAACCAGCAAAAAGCGTTGCCCCGTGCTGCGCAAGCGGTCGATCGCCTCTTCGATTTGCTGGGCGCATTCGACCTCGAGCCATGTGCCGAAAGCAAGGATGCCAAGGCCATGCGGTAGGGTCGCGTCCTGCGTGTTGAGATTACCATGCAGTTGCGGGACGTCTGTGCGTCCCTGCCAGATTATCAGCATCTGGTCCGATGCATTGAGCAGGCTCTCTGACTGATCAAGCTTGGCTTGCAGGGTCTGGAGGGCCAGATTGGCAGCAAGCAGGTTTTCCCGCGACCTGCGGCGTTCACGCATGAAGCCGAACCCGGCGACCAATACGAAGATCGTCAGGGCGCACAGAAGCGACATAATGAGCAATTGACTGACGACAGAGGGTTCTTCAAACGGCAGATTGAGCAATTCGGCTGTCCCGGAAACAATCTCGGGAACGGCCGGAAGGCCTGTCAAAGTCTCGATCTGTGCCTGGCTTTGCGATACGCCCAGAGTGAACGCCGTGATGAAAGCGGGGGCAGCGATGAGCCGGGAGCGAAGCGCTGGGATCAAGGGGCAGATACCCCGCAGCAGAACCCGTCTGGAAATGTCTTTGGGGTGTGATGAATCCATGTTTCCGAACAGGCCGTGTTTCGGCATCATGCTCGTCCTTTCCGCCGCTTGATTGCTTCTTTGCAGAGGCAATCCACTCTCGTTTTTGTTCTTGCAATGCCGCTCGCTACTGCCCCGTCGAGCGACATGTCCCAAGGTTTTCCGTCCGGCGACAGGTCTCAAGCCGATTTGATGGCGTCATGCTTGGAGCACTCAAGACAAATGGTCAAAGACCAGCAATCCTTGAAAGACTCCTTCCTCGGCTCCTGAAAACCCCATTCAGGAGATATGCCTTGGGCACAACGCAACGAATACTGCTTGAAACTACGCCTGTGCGACTGGCTCCGGGGCCTCCTCCGGTACCAATCGAATCACTTTACATTAACCTCTCGCGGACTCGGGAAGAAGAGTCTGTATAAAAATTCATATAAAAAACGCGCCCTTTTCACCGAGAAAAGGAGCGCGTTCATTTCGTCTGATATGGAGTGACGAGCCAACCCATTGGTTTTCCGTCATTCCTTAAGATCCGGTTAACAAATTGCCTAGTAGCGATAATGTTCCGGTTTGAAAGGTCCTTCCACAGGCACGCCGATATAGTCGGCCTGATCCTTGTTCAGCTGGGTCAGTTTCACACCGAGCTTTTCGAGGTGAAGCATCGCGACCTTCTCGTCGAGAGCCTTGGGCAGAACATAGACGTCATTGTTGTAATTGCTGTGGTTTTTGAAGAGCTCGATCTGAGCCAGCGTCTGGTTGGTGAAGCTGGCCGACATCACAAAGGACGGATGACCCGTTGCACAGCCAAGGTTCACGAGGCGACCCTCTGCCAGAACGATGATGCGTTTTCCATCAGGGAATTCGACCTCGTCCACCTGCGGCTTCACATTGTGCCATGCAAGGTTCTTGAGCGCCCCGATCTGGATTTCACTGTCGAAGTGGCCAATGTTGCAGACGATGGCGCGATCCTTCATGCCGCGCATGTGCTCAATGGTAATGACGTCCTTGTTGCCGGTGGTAGTCACGAAGATGTCACCCTGCGGCACGGCGTCTTCCATCGTGGTCACTTCATAACCCTGCATCGCGGCCTGCAATGCGCAGATCGGATCGATTTCGGTGACCAGAACGCGGGCACCCTGAGAGCGCATCGATTCAGCAGATCCCTTGCCCACGTCACCAAAGCCGGCAACCACGGCTACCTTGCCCGAGATCATCACGTCGGTTGCGCGCTTGACGCCATCCACGAGGGACTCGCGGCAGCCATAAAGGTTGTCGAACTTGGATTTGGTGACGGAGTCGTTGACGTTGATCGCCGGGAAGGGCAGATCGCCAGCCTTGGCCAGATGGTAGAGGCGATGAACGCCTGTGGTTGTTTCCTCGGACACGCCCAGAATGCCGTCACGGATCTTGGTGAACCAGCCCGGCGTTTCTTTGGCGCGTTTAAGGATCTGTGCCTTGACGACTTCTTCTTCCTCGTTTTCCGGGTTCGGGATGATTTCCTCGCCCGCATCGACCTTGGCACCAAGCAACACATACATGGTCGCGTCGCCACCATCATCAAGGATCAAGTTCGGACCGTCCCCATCGGGCCAGTCGAAAATGCGGTCGACATAGGCCCAGTAATCTTCAAGGCTCTCGCCTTTGACGGCATAGACCGGAGTTCCTGTGGCTGCGATAGCAGCGGCTGCATGGTCCTGTGTGGAGAAGATGTTGCAGGTCGCCCAGCGCACTTCTGCGCCAAGAGCCTGAAGCGTTTCGATCAGAACGGCGGTCTGAATGGTCATGTGCAGGGAGCCGGTGATGCGTGCGCCCTTGAGCGGCTGCGTCGGACCATATTCGGCGCGGGTTTGCATGAGACCGGGCATTTCGGTCTCGGCGATGGCAATTTCCTTGCGTCCCCAATCGGCGAGGGACAGATCTTTGACGACATAATCGGCCATGGTGAATCCTCAATTCTCGGAGCCAGATACATGGTGTATCGGCTGTTTTGTCTCGATTTGTCGGGCGACAATAGGATTGATTGCCGCCCTGTGAGAGTTTGACCCAGCTATACCTTGCCATAAGGCGTAAAGCAATAAGGATATAAACAATTCTTTATATCAAAGCCTGGAAACGTCAGGCAAGCTTACCAAAGGGTTACGCTGATCCTTGACTTGTTCATTCTTGGCTTTACGAAGGATGGGGGGCATGTCAGATCATGAAAAGACAAAGCGGGCGTGTTGATAAGACCGGGTTGGTCACATTTTGGCAGTATGACCACCGTAAGTGCTCGCACATGGATCTGATCGCCCGTAAACTAGGACAGTCAATCTGAGCCAAGTAGACATAGAAGGAGAAGGTGCAATGAAACAGTGCGTGATCACCGGCAGCAATCGTGGCGTAGGCTTTGAATTGGTCCGATCTTACCTGTCTCGCGGGGATTGGCACGTTCATGCCTGCTGCCGGGAGCCGGAAAAAGCTGACGCCCTGCGCGAGCTTGTGACCGGCAGTCTTGGCCGCATCACGCTGCACAGCCTTGAGGTCACCGATCCCGCCTCTGTCGAGAAACTCGCCAACGATCTGTCCGATGCCCCTATCGATCTCTTGATCAACAACGCCGGTATCATGGGGGGCGACCATCAGGAATTGGACAACATGGATTTCGAGGCATGGGCCGAGGCTTTCGCGGTGAACGCCATCGCTCCCTTCCGGGTCGCTCAGGCACTCCTGCCAGCCTTGCGGCGGGCGTCCGGTGCAAAAATCGCCACCATCTCAAGCCAGTTGGGCGCGCTCAACTACAAGAGTACCAACCGATATGCCTATTGTTCCTCCAAGGCGGCGGTCAACAAGACCATGCGGATCATGGCCGAACAGTTGCGCGATGACGAGATCACCTGCGTCCTCTTTCATCCCGGTTGGGTGAAAACCGACATGGGTGGGCAAAATGCCGAGCTCCATGCCGATGAGAGCGCCGGCGGGATTGCCCGAACCCTTGAGCGCCTGACGCTTGCTGACACGGGGTGCTTCTTCAAGTGGAACGGCGAGCCGCACGTATGGTGATCCTGTGATCGGGACTGTGTTTTTTGTTGTCTCCAAGATAGTCGGCCTGATGCTGCTGGTTGAAAGCTGGTTGGTGTTGGGCATGGCTATAGGCCTCATCTGTCTGTGGGGCGGCCGATTGATGGCCGCCCGGATCCTGTTTGGCGGCACGCTCCTGTTGTTGCTCGCGGTGCTCTCGCCCCTCACGGATATCGCGCTCTATCAGTTGGAAAAAGCCTATCCGGTCAACCCAGTTCTTTCTGGTGTCGAACCAATTCACGGCATCATTTCTCTGGGTGGGAGCACCATCCCCCACAATACCGATGTCTGGCAGCAGACCGAGATCAACGAGGCGGGGGAGCGGATCACCGAAACCATGCGTCTGGCAACAAAATTGCCTAAGGTAAAAGTCCTGCTGACAGGGGGGAGTGCCACTCCCGTCAACATGCTGATCAAGCAAAAGGTCAGGAGCGAAGCTGAGATGACCGGAGATCTCATGGTGGACATGGGGCTTGATCGGACGCGTCTCATGCTCGAGACAAAGGCGCGCAACACGGCGGAAAACGCCACCCTGAGCGCGGCGCTTGTTGGCATGGATACCAAACGCCGCTGGATCCTTGTGACCAGCGCATTCCATATGTCCCGCGCCATGCAGAGCTTTCAAAAGGCTGGGTTTGTCGATCTGCTTGCCTATCCGGTGGACCATCGCACTGACCCGGCGAACTTCGTCAGCGACTGGTATCCAGCTGGCAAGATCAACCGTGCCAACACCACTATCAAGGAGTTGGTCGGGCTCGTCATCTACAGCTTGACCGGGCGTTGATACAGCCCTTTCGAACGCACACTTTCTTAACCACGGCATTTTGAATTTTATTAAACATACCTTGTAACCAAATCTTTCTGAAGATTCGGCTATTCTGGACAGGGATATTTCAACGCGCGTGCAGTTTCGAAATTTGCGGCTTTTCGGTCAGCTGTTTCGCCAAGAGAATCGCCGGACGGGCGATTTCAGAGTAAGTGTGAATGACGGATACGGCTCAAATGCCAGTAACGATCAGGCTCAAAGTGAAGGCACTGGTCGGCAACAAGGTTGCTCAGGGAATTGTCGGTACGATGCTGCTCAAGGTAGCCAGTGCTGTTGTCGCTTTTGCCCTGTTTTCGCTCGCCGCTCGCTCAGCAGGCGTAAAAGAGTTTGGCTATTTCTCGATCATCTTTTCCGCCGTCTCGATGCTCTCCATCATTGCTGCCGCCGGTCAGGAGCTGCAGATCGTCCGGTCGTGGAACGAATATCTCTCGGCTGACCGCCCCGCCTTTGCCGTTGGTGCTCTCCGCTTTGGCTGGGTCGTGACCATCACCGGTGCCCTTATTGGCAGTGTGTTGCTCTGGGCGGTTTTTGAACCCGGATTGGTCCTCGCCGACATTCCGCTGGCCAATCAATGGACGCTGAGCGCTGCTGCCGTTGCCTTTCTGGCGACCAACACGCTCTCCCTTTATAGCGCTCACGCGACCCGTGCCATCGTGGGCATCCGCTGGGGCGATGCGCATTACGAGCTGACGTGGCGGTCGATCGCCATCCTGTTTCTCGCTTGGTGCCTATGGATGGGGCGGCCCGTCTATTCCAGCGAAATTTTTGCGGTCTTCGCAATCGGCCTCATCCTCGTGGTGGTAACTCAGGTCTGGGCGGTCGCTCGCCGGGTGCGCGTGGAAGTCGGCACCCCCGAGCCACGCTACAATTTGCGCGAATGGAGCGGGCGGTCGTTCCGCCTGTGGCTGGCGGTCACGATGGAAGCGGCGAACCAGCATATGGAAGTGTTCCTGATCGGCATGCTGCTTGACCCCATTGCGGCGGGTGCCTATTTCGTCGCCTCGCGTCTGGCCAATGCCTTTGCCCTGGCGACGGGCGGGCTCTATACCTTTGCCACCCGCCGTATTCCCAGACTCTATTTTTCACGGGATATTCCAGCCCTTAAGCACACGCTGCACCTGATGGCCATCACCACATTCCTGATTGTGGTCGGCGGCATGAGTGTCGTTTTGCTCGCCGGCGACTATATGCTCATGGTCTTTGGCAGCTCTTATGCGGACTATTATTGGGTGTTGGTCATTCTTTCCATCGGCACGGCAGTCACGGCGGCCAACGGCGCAGCCCCGAGTTTCCTGATGCTCACCGGGCATGAGGGACGCTACATGGTCGTTGTGACCGCATCCGTGATCTTGCGCGTCGTCGGTTTCTTCCTTGTTGTGCCCTCTCACGGCATTATTGGCGCGGCCGTCGTGACCGCCGCCATCATGGTTGCGATGGCGCTGCTGCTTAATGTCTACTGCCGCATTTTCACCGGCATGGATCCATCCATCATACGCTTTTTCATCGAAAGCCCCGACACGCCTCCAGCCAGTTTCAAACCGGCAGATGCGACTGCAGAAAGGCTCGAAAAATGACCCGCCGCCCCAGAATTCTCTTCATGCAAACACAGGCCGAAAATGCGGGTGCGCAGGAAATCACGCGCCTTTTGGCCTCGGGTCTCGAGCAGAAAGGCTATGATACACATCAGCTGTTTTTCTATCGCAAGACCGATGCTTTTGATCATGAACCCAACACGGTCATCACGTGCCATGATCGACCCGGCAAGCCTCTGGCTTTCTTGGCCTTTCTAGCCAAACTGGTCAAGCAGATCAGGGAGCTTGAACCGGATGTGGTGCTCACCTTCCAGCATTATGGCAACATCATCGGCGTGCCTGCATCGCGTCTGGCTGGCGTGCACAATGTCATTGCCAATCAGGTGTCGGCACCTGCAATGATGAACAAGGTCATTCGCCTGGTCGACAAGCAGTTCGGTCGCATCGGTCTTTACGACAAGATCACGGTCAATACGTGCGATACAGCCAAAGATTATGCCGCCTTTCCGAAAGCCTATACAAAGCGCATCGTTCATGTGCCCCATGGTTTCCGGCTCAAGACCTCCCAACTCAACAAGTCTGAAGCCCGAGCCAAGTTCGGATTGCCGCAAGATGCAACGCTTCTGGGAACGGTCGCCCGCCTCAATGCGCTCAAGGGTCAACGCGTTTCGATAAAGACGCTCACCCATGATGACAGTTGGCATCTGGTGCTTGGCGGGCAGGGGCCTGATGAGCAGAATCTGCGCGATCTGGCCAAAGAGCTGGGCGTTGCCGACCGCACGCACTTCACCGGCGAGATGACCACCGAGGAAGTCGGCGATCTGCTGGCAGCCCTCGACGTATTTGTGTTCCCCTCAACCGCCGAGACATTCGGGCTTGCGGCTGTTGAAGCGGCCAATGCCGGGGTTCCGTGCGTTTGCAACAGCCTGCCGGTGTTGCGCGAAGTCATGAACACCGAGCTCGGTCCCTGCGCCCTGTTCGCGGACAGCAGCCAGCCGGAAAGCTATGCTGATCCGATTCGGACGCTGTTGACCAATGAGGACGTGGTTGAAAAACTGAAACGGTCATCAGAACAGCTCAAGCATCTTTATGCAGTGGAAGCCATGGTCCAGCGCTTCGATGATATGATCAAAGAGCAGATGGCAAGTGATCCGAAGCTGGCGAAGTTGGAAGTCGCAAAGGCATGAAGATTTGCCTTTATGCCAATCCTGCCCACGCCCGGCAGTGGCTCCAGACATTTGCCGACAGACTGACAAGGGACCTGTCGGCGGACGTTGTCATTCTTTGGTCCGACGATAAGCCCTTACCTGATCACATCTTGCAGCATTTGCAGACGGAAAAGCGCAGGCTTCATCATGGGCAGCGGCTCGAATCGGATCCGATTGATGTCGACGATCTTTCGGTTGATAGCTTTGACGTCAGCACAGAGCATTCGGCCCGGGTCCGGCTTGCATTCGATCTTGTGCTTGATCTGGTCGGTGATGGTTACGAGCCGGTCGGCAACGATGTGATCAAGATTGTCTATGACGGCAACCCGGGAGACAGGGCGCTGATCGCTGCCATCCTTCAGTATGGACTGCCACAAATCGCCCTTGTTAAAACCGACGGAACGGTTGTCGCAACGGCTCACCCTTCGGCCGAATTGGCGGTTGGTCTTTCGGGGGCCATGGAGCAATGCTTCATAAGACTGTGCACGCTCATCAGGGCCTATATTGCCAATCCGCACCGCACGACCCATGCCCTCATTACCAGACAGGCCGAGATGCCGACCGCCCGTCAAATGCGCGTCCGTTTACTCAAGAGCCGCATGCGGGGTGCGCTGAAATCGATCTACTACAAGCTTTTTCGAGCGGGCCACTGGCGCATCGGCTGGCGCTGGCTGGATGAGGAGGGTGTCGTCGAACGTCAGTCTCTGGCCGGGGAGCGCTGGCAGGTCATTCGGGATCCAGAGACCCATTTTTATGCCGATCCGGTGCCGTGGATCGAGGATGGACGCAGCTATCTGTTTTTCGAGGACCTTGACGAGAAAACCCAGAAGGGCGTGATCTCGGTGGTTGCGTTCGGCGATGACGGCCATCCGGGAGCTGCCAAGGTGTGCCTAGAGGAGGAGTATCATCTCTCCTATCCCTTCATGATAAGCCACGAGGGTGAAACCTACATGATCCCGGAAACCTCTGCCAACCGGGATGTTGCACTCTACAAAGCGGCAAACTTCCCCTTTGGCTGGCACCGCCATGCAACGCTACTGGAGGGGCTGGAAGCCGCTGACGTGACACTCACCCGACACGAACAAAGATGGTGGATCTTTTGTGTCACGCGCGAGGGCGAGGGGGGATATTCAGATTGTCTGTCACTCTTTTACGCCGACGATCTGCTCGGTCCGTGGCAGCCGCATGCCCAGAACCCCGTGCTTATCGATGTTTCGGCAGCGCGCCCGGCTGGCAATATGCTACGCGACGGCGACCGCCTGTTTCGACCCGTTCAGGATTGCGCCCGGTCCTATGGTGCGGGCCTCAAGCTGTTCGAGGTGACTTGCCTGACGCCTCAGGCCTTTGAGCAGAAGGAAGTGTTCAGTCTCGCACCGGACGCCCACTGGCCGGGGCGCAAGCTGCACACACTCAATCGTGCCGGTAACCTCGAAGTCATTGATGGCGCCATCTTGAGGCCGCGCATGTCTTTCCTGCGGGCTCTGTGCGAACGATGGTTCGCGCCGCAAGGGTCTGAGCCTGATGCCCTTGTAAGAAGCCTGCCCAATCCTGATTGGCACCTGTGACCATAATGCGCCAAAAACCATGGAAATCAACGCTGTTGCTCGGCGTTATGGTTAACCAAACCTCAATCTACTCTGTGCATACTGGCTCGTGACAAATGGCGACAAGCCTGCCTTTTCGCGTGCCGTAGTATCTGACAGGATGTAGTAAATGTTTGGTCGCAAGAAGAAGAAAGCCGATCTGGATTGGCAGCCCGATGCCGCGACAAGCAAAGCCCTGTCCGGTGAAGGTGACGATCAGGGCGGTTCTTCAGATGCCTTAGTCTCACATGAATTCGGGCCTGATCACAGGCCTGATGATATCGCTATGGCTCATGCCGCACAGTATGATGACCCCTATGCCGCTCGTTCGGTGACCTCGAGAGACCCGCGCGGCGGATCGAACGATGTCTGGAGCGGTCTGGTTCATCCGCGCGCAATCCTGCGGTTCATTGGCGGCAATCTGAAAATGATTGTCATGATGACGCTTGTCGTTTTTCTGGCCGGGTTCGCCATCTATCTGATCTTGCCCGAAAAATACGGCACCACGGCCCTCATTCTTGTCGATCCACGCCAGCCGCGGATCACGAATTCCGACACGGTGATTTCCGGGATTGGCGGCGATGCTGCGGCCCTCACGTCCTATGTGGAAATCATGAATAGCGACGGATTTCTGAGCAAAGTCGTTGATGAGCTTGGCGTGAAGGAGGATCCCGATTTTGCCAAGGCAAAGAACGAGGGCGAACTGATTTCCATGTTCCGTAGCAACCTCTCCGCCAACCGGCAGGGAGCGACCTATATCGTTCAGGTTTATTATCGCTCGAAGAATCCCAAGTCCGCAGCCAAATATGCCAATGGTGTCGCCAAGGCGTTCGTGCGGGACCAGCGCGACTATCGCACCGCAACCAATGAAGAGGCAACCGAGTGGCTGTCCGAGCGCCTCAAGCTGTTGCGGTCCAATCTCAAGGTCTCCGAAGATGCAGTGGCAGCCTTTCAGGCGCGCAACGGCATCGTCGATACCGGAGCCCAAGGCACCCTCGACAATCAGCAGCTCACATCCCTCGTCAGCCGGCTCGCAATTGCCTCCACCGAATATGTCGAAGCACGTTCCAGATATGAACAGGCCAGCAAGGATGGCGTTCCGGCAAGCGCGGACTCAAGCCAGAGCGGTCAGTTTCAGGTCCTTGATCAATTGTTGCAGGAACAGGGGCGGCTGCGCCGGCAGGCAGCGGAGCTGGGGCAGACCTTCGGCAGTCGTCATCCCCGCATGTTGGCCATCACCGAGCAACAGCGCATCATTGCCGGACAGATCAGGCAGGAGCGCAGCCGTCTGGTCAAACAGACCAAGCAGGCCTTCGAGACGGCTGAGGCAAGGAAAACGGCCATCGAGCAGCAGCTCGCAGATGCCCGCCAACGCTCCATTCAGCTGAACAAGGCGATGGTCGAGCTTGCCACGCTGGAGCGCGAAGCAACCGCCAACCGCAATCTCTATGAGCAGTTTCTTGCTCGCTACAAAATCACCGACGAACAGAGCCGCTTCCAGTTTAGCGAAGCGCGCATTGTCTCTCCCGCCCCCGTCCCTTCCAAGTCCACCAAGCCGTCGATGACGCTGGTGCTTCCCGTTCTGCTCGTCCTTGGACTGGGCTTTGGCTTGCTGATCGCTCTGATCCGGGAAGCCTTTTCTCAGCCTGATCCCGGCGGCGATCCATATGGCGGATCAGATTATCGCCGTCAGCCGATGCGCCAGCCCGAGGGCCCGCAGTCGGTGCCGGTACCGACTAGCGCGCCCCCTCCGATTGCTGCCTCCGCATCGATGATGGATGAACCGTTTGCCGATGAGGAGCGTGAAAGCGCGTTGGATGACTCCCATGGGCCAGAAGGGGAAGATGAGGCTGCGGCAACTGCCCAGTTCGACGATCCGGTTGGTGCTGACGCCTCAATGGATGATGACGATGACCACAAGCAGCCCGATCCGGTCGTTCCGCTCCGCTCGGTCATGTCTGCCAAGCGCTTTCATGATGCTGCCGCTCCGAAACGACGCAAGAAGCCTCTGACCCTGGTTGCGTCCAATCAGGAGCCTGTTTCAAGAACGCCAAAGCCCGCTGCGCCGGCCCGTGATCTGCTCTCCATGCCGTCGGTCTTGATGATGTTGCCTGCTGGGTTCAATGAAGAGGACGATGGCCTCCTGGATGAGTTGGTCGAGACCAACGGCGATGCGATCGAGCATTTCATTGCAAAGGATCTCGAGCAGGAAAGCGTAAGCCTCCTTGTAACCGCAGCACAGGCCGGCGAGGGGCAGACCCTGACCGCCGATGTCCTGCGCGAGTTTGCCATCGATTCCGGCTTCCATCCGGTGATCATTTCTCTGAAGGACCGGGCCGAGCAGGCCCACAAGGCGAGATCCGGAAGCAGAGCCAAGCCACCGGATCGGGTTGCTCGTTTGCAGGTCTATGAAGAGTTCGACATCATCCCCTTCGTGACAGCCAAAGGCATCAGCAGTGCACAGGGGCTCACCCCGGCGCTGTCCAAAGAGCTGGGCGATCTGATTGCTTTGTGTCGCGAGAATTATGGGTTCGTGATCCTCGAGACCCGGCAGATTGTCGATCCCGAGGCACTTGAGGATCTGATTGATCTCGTCGATACCGCGCTTCTGGTCCTCAAGGATGCAGAATTGTCGGATGAGGACCTTGAAGACTGGCAGCTCTGGGCTGAGAATGCCGGAGTGGCTCTGGTGCTCGACCAAACCCAAATTTAAGGTTTTCTCACTATGATGCCTCTCAAAAATGAGGGGGTTTTGAGAGACATGACAGGCCATGCAGTAACGACGGTTGGCGGCCTACCCATCACGGTTGACGATTGTGAAGGGGCGGCCCGGCAGATGATTGATCATGCCATTGCCGCAAGGGGCAAAGGCAATCCGCCGCTCTATTCTTCATCCGCCAATGGACAGGTGCTGTCCATGTGCGCGCTTGATGCCAGCATCCGGTCGCTGTTTCTGGAGGCCGATATCCTGCACGCCGATGGCGAGCCTCTGGTGCGCGCCTCAAAGCTGCTCTGTCGCAAAAAGCTGCCCGAGCGCATCGCCACCACCGACCTTGTCCACTTTACTGCCCGCATCGCCCAGCAAGAAAAGGTCAGCTTCTACTTTCTCGGTGCGTCTCAGGATGAAATCGAAAAGGCTGTCAAAACGATGCAGAGCCTTTACCCGGATCTCATTTTTGCAGGCTATCGCAACGGATATATGAGCGAGAGCGAAGAGGCGGGCGTCATTTCCCAGATCAACCAGGCGGCTCCCGATATTCTTTGGATTGGCATGGGCGTGCCGCGCGAACAGCTCTTCGTGTCGCGTCATCGCAAGGAACTGACCGGCGTCGGCGTCATCAAGACATCCGGGGGCCTGTTCGATTTCCTCTCTGGCAAAAACAGCCGGGCACCGCGCTGGATGCAGAAATGGGGTCTTGAATGGGCCTATCGCATCGCTCAGGAACCGCGGCGTCTCTTCTGGCGCTATCTGACCACAAATCCACATGCCGCCTGGCTTCTGCTAACCCGTTCACGCTAACGAGGATGTGCCATGTCTATGAGCTGTTTCTTGCGCGGATCAATGCGGATTGTCTCGTGTTTCGCAGTTTGCTTCACGCTGGCCTTGATCACGGGGGTGACGACCGCTGCAATGGCAGGGGAAACAGAAGACGGACTGTCTTCCTGTGAAGAAGGGCGGGCCCTGTCTCCTGCCGGTGCTGATGCCAAGCTCGCCCGCGGCTTCAACCTGCCCAATTGGGAGCCCTCCCACACCGGTCTGAAGCCCGATAAAGCCCTGCTTGAGCTCTTGCGCAAGGAGGGCTTTTCCCATGTTCGCCTGCCGGTCGATGGCGAATGGCTGATGGCCGACTTCACTGACGTCACCGAGACGGATCGCTATCTGGCAACGCTTGAGAAAGAGGTGCTGCGCCTCAATAAGCTGGGCTTCGCCGTTACGGTCGATATGCATCCTGGCGGACGGTTTCAGGCGCTGCACCGTATGGTGCCAGACAAGGCGTTTGCCTTGCTGATCGAGGCATGGGACCTCGTCGTCTCCCGGTCACGCTCCTGGCCGAAGGACGACATCTATTTCGAGCTGCTCAATGAGCCTGTGCCATCACAAGACATCTGGTGGTCGCAGGCTCAGGTCCTTGTCACACATCTCAATGCGGCAGCCCCCACGCGCGGGCTGATCGTTGGCCCGGCTGTTTTCCAGCGCTATGAGCCGCTTCTTTCGGCGCAACCTCTCAAGGGCAACCGGCTCACTTATGCAATCCACTATTATGATCCGTTCGTCTTCACGCATCAGGCCATGTCGTGGGATCCGGGCTCCTATCTCTCTAAGGTCGGCCAATTGCCATTCCCCGGCAATTCCGACCACCCGCAGGTCGCAAAAGCCGTTCAAAAACTGAAGGATGAAGGCAAGGCTGCTGGCGCCGATGACATCGAGAAAGCTTATGAAGAAAGTTGGGATGCGGCGCGCGTTGCCGCTGATCTCGCTCCGGTCGGGGAATGGTCAAAACGTTATGGGGTGCCAGTGATCGTCAACGAATTCGGCGTCCTGACCTTTGACGTGGATCCGTGGGCACGGCACGACTGGCTCGCAGCCGTGCGAAAAGGGGCCGAGGACGCGTGTCTGGGCTGGACCCATTGGGATTTCTCCGACGGCTTCGCTCTGGTGGACAGCGCCACCACATTGCCTGATCCGCTCGTCCTTGATGCCTTGTTCGGCGCGCGGTGATCCAACATACCAACGAAACTGAACCGGTACATTTGGTCACCTGCCGCCGGACCGGAAAAGCTGTTAGGCTGGTTGCAAGACCGGATGCATGGGGTGAACCGAACAACAGACGAAAGCGCGGGTAAAATGACAGGACGTGCCCTTCATGTCCTCTTCATTGTGGCGCTCTTCATGTTCTCTTCTTTCACGGTTTCCCGTGCCTTAGCTTACTCCGGCGAGCTTTACAGGGTCTGCGGTCTCAACCCCTATGGCGACAATTATCTGTCCCTTAGAACATGCGGTTCGACACGCTGTCGTGAAATCGCGCGTCTTGGTCCGGGAACGCCTTTGCGCTCGTTTGAGCCCGTCGGTATGCATGGGTGGCGCGAGGTCGAGGTCCTGCCGAGCCTTGACGCACCGTATGTAGGGGGCTATCAGATTGGTTGGGTCTTTGAAAAATATATCTGCACCGTGCGATATTGACAGGGAACCCAAGGTCGGCAACCGGATCGGAAAGTCCGGGTGACAGCAAGCGGCTGAGCAGGACATCTTGCCAGTGCGCTGCCCGCCGTGCATTCAATACCCCCTTCAGGGCCGCATAGTGCGGTTTCGCCAAGTTCAGGACCTTGCCACGAAAATGACTATCAGACTGCATCAGGGTGACTTGCCCAATCTCAACCATTATAACAGCATTTCAGCAGTCGCGATTGATACCGAGACAATGGGCCTTCACCCGCACAGGGACCGTTTGTGCGTTGTTCAGCTCTCCCCCGGTGACGGCAGCGCCGATCTCATCCAGATCGCCAAGGGGCAGACCGAAGCGCCTAATCTGTGTTCCTTGCTGGGCAACGACAATCTCACGAAAATCTTCCATTTTGCCCGCTTCGACATGGCTATTTTGTTCCACACCTTCGGCGTGATGCCCAACCCGGTGTTCTGCACCAAGATCGCCTCCAAGCTTACCCGCACCTACACCGACCGCCACGGTCTGAAGGATGTGTGCCGCGAGTTTCTCGAAGTCGACATTTCCAAACAGCAGCAAAGCTCCGACTGGGGGGCCGACAGCCTCACGGAAGCCCAGAAGAAATATGCCGCCTCCGACGTGCTGCATCTGCATGGGCTGATGGGGATCTTCCGCGCTCGCCTGTCTCGCGAAGGGCGAAAGGACCTGGCCCAGTCCGCCTTTGATTTCTTGCCTGCGAGAGCCAAGCTTGATCTGGCTGGATGGCCCGAGGTCGATATTTTCGCTCATACCTGAGGCTTTCGATCGTCGATGCTGAGCTTTGCTGGGCGAAATCGTGCATGACGATTGGTCGTTCAGCGAGGTCTGTCGCCCGATTGGGTCTTGATTTGGTCTTGATTGGCGACACATAGGGAGAAGGAACGTCGGCGCGCCGCAAGGCGACCATGCAAACACCAAAGGGCAAAGCATGCAGGACAAGACGGGACAGAATGAAACGGATCCTTTCCTGTATCCGCCGGAGCAGATTGCTTCGCCGGGCAGGTCCTTTCATGCGAACCGCATCATTTCGTCCACGGAACAGCAGCGTGCCTTCAGAAAGGCGCAGCGCCACACGCAGCGCGTCCGGTTGCTCAAGTGGGGCGCTCCGCTGCTTGCCCTTGGGATCATCGCCGGGTTCGTGACATGGGTCGCCCAGCAGAAACCGCCGCCGCCGCCCGAGGATCTGGCCGTCCAACAGGAAGCCTTCAAGCAGGAGGAGCTGATCATGCAGAATCCCAAGCTGAACGGCTTTTCTCAGGGCCGCGCCTATGAGGTCGTCGCTGCCCGGGCCATCCAGAATGTCACCCAGCCCGATGTCATCAATCTCGAAGACATCTCGGCGCGCATCACGGATGACAAGCAGCAATGGGTTACGCTCACATCAACCAAAGGCCAATTCAACCAGACCAGCGAGCATCTTGAACTTGATGGTGCCGTCGATGTGAAGTCATCCCTTGGCTATGGCCTCAAGACAGAGGCCGTCGAGGTCGAAATGACAAAGGGATACATGAAAACCACAGCACCCGTTGATATCCAGTCCAAGGATATCAAGCTTTCCGCAACAACGCTCGAAGCGATCGACAATGGCGAGGTGTTCCGCTTCACCGGCAATGTGCGTTTGCGCATTGATGCAGGAATGTTGAACGAGCCTTCCACAAGCCGCGATCAAACCGCTGATGCGCCCCAAGAGGAGGCGAACCAATGAGCAACACACTTTCAAAGGCGCGTACCTTTATTGGCCTCATGCTCCTGTTGCTGGTCTGCTTGTCGGGTGCCCTCTTTATGCTGTCCAGCCCCTCGTCGGCCCAGGGCATGACGGATGTTGTCTCCGGCCTGCGCACAGATCCCGATGCCCCGATCGAGATCGAGGCGGACCAACTTGATATCTTCGACAAGAAAAAGGTCGCGATTTTCAAGGGGCGCGTCGTGGCGCGGCAGGGGGATACGCTTCTCAACACCGCCAGTCTGACCATTCACTATTCCGGTGGTGGGGCTGGAACAGCCCAGTCCATCACCCGGCTTGAAGCCAATGGCGGGGTCAAGGTTTCGCAAAAAGACCAGAATGCCACCGGCGACACGGCCTTTGTCGATATGGCCAAGGAAGTCATCACGCTCAGTGGTAATGTCGTTCTGACGCAAGGGGGCAACGTTCTGCGGGGCACGAAGTTGACGATCAACATGCGCTCCGGGGCAGCCCGACTTGCCGCCAACACCAACAACAGCAAAAACGGCGGCTCGGGTCGTGTGCAGGGGCTTTTCATCCCCAAGAAGCGCTAGGACTTGAATCCTGCCGCCTGACCTAATCTGTTTATATCTCTTGGTGTTTTAACAAAATCTGCTTTTTGTGAGCCTTTATGGCCTGCGAAATGCCGCATCAGAAGGCAAACTGTCTCGACATTGCGAAAATTAGTATTTATGAGCAGTTAATGCGATTTTGCAGACCTGCACTTCCATGAGCGCGACAAGCGCCCATATCTGAACCAGATCCACCCGAGGGATCCAACCACCGGCGGCAGGCCAAGACCCATTTTGCGCTCGAACATGACCGATTCAGATCTCTACACCCAGCATCCTGATGATCAGGTTGAGGATCACCAGATTGATCCCAATATGCGGGACGAACAGGGATGGCTGACCGTTCATGGTATCGGCAAGAGCTACAAGAAGCGCACGGTGGTCACCTCGGCGTCTCTTGCCGTGCGCCGCGGGGAAGCGGTTGGCCTTTTGGGGCCGAACGGTGCGGGCAAGACGACGGTCTTCTACATGATCACCGGCTTGGTGCGACCGGACAAGGGCTATATCTCTCTTGATGGCTTCGACATCACCAAACTGCCGATGTATCGCCGGGCGCAGCTGGGGATCGGCTATCTGCCGCAGGAAGCGTCCATCTTTCGTGGTCTCAATGTGGAAGACAACATCATGGCGGTGTTGCAACTGGTTGAGAAGAATCGCAAAAAGCGCCGGGAACAACTCGACCAGCTTCTGGAAGAATTCACCATCACGCATTTGCGCAAATCCATGGCGATTGCCCTGTCCGGTGGTGAACGTCGTCGGCTCGAAATTGCGCGCGCTCTGGCGTCGCGCCCCTCGTTCATGCTGCTTGATGAACCCTTTGCCGGGGTCGATCCCATTGCGGTTGGCGACATTCAGCAGTTGGTCCGCCATTTGACAGCGCGCGGCATCGGTGTTCTCATAACCGATCACAATGTGCGCGAAACCTTGTCGCTGATCGATCGTGCCTATATCATCCATTCGGGTAACGTGCTGACCAATGGCACGCCGGAGGAAATCATCTCGGATCCAGATGTGCGCCGTCTCTATCTGGGCGAAGGTTTCACGATGTAGAGCCTTGCGGCCAGGCAGGATACAGGGAAGGTCTTTCAACACTTCCCCACAGCTTGACCGGTTCAAGCTTAAAAAATGTGCGTGTGCGTAATTTGGGCACAATGAGGCACGAAATCCTAGAGAAATGAATGGGCTGACACAAAGCCCGGAATGCAATCAATAGGCTTTTCAAAGGGCTAATTAACTCAAAATACGAGCTTTTTCCTCAAGGCCATTTTTTGAATTATGCATTCAGACACATCACTGCTATATATAACAAGCAAATCTCGTACCAACTGATGCGAAACGGGTGAGGAATGGCGATATCTCCAAGACTGGATCTTCGACAGAGCCAATCGCTGGTTATGACACCCCAGCTGATGCAGGCGATTCAGTTGCTGCAAATGTCGAACATGGACCTCGTGGCCTATGTGCAGCAGGAGCTAGAGAGCAATCCTTTGCTGGAGACTGTGAGCAACGATTCGCCAACTTCGGAAGGCAGCGAAGCGGATGGCTCGGACAGCCGGAGCGAAGACGGATTTGCTGCAGAAGCCGCAACCAAGGCATCCGAGGTGAACGAGGCCAATGCCGAGCTTTCCGGTGAAGGCCCCGCCTCGCCGGACCTGTCCGAGCAATTGGACGTCTCGAGTTCGGAGAATATGGACGCGATTTCCAACGATCTGGATGCGCGGCTGGACAATGTGTTTCCCGACGACAATGGCCCGGCTGAACAGGCGACACCCCAGCTCAATGATCCGTGGATGTCGACGCCGATGCGCGACGGTGGCTTTAATCCCGACTACGATCTGGAATCCGTGCTCGCGGGCGAGATTTCCCTTGCGGACCATCTCGAACAGCAATTGACAACCGCGATCAGTGATGTGCGTGGCCGCGTGATCGGTCAGTTCCTTATCAACGAGCTGGACGAATTCGGCTATCTGCAGACGGACTTGTCGCTTGTTGCCAACCGGCTTGGTGTTGACACCGCCGAAGTCGAGGCCATCCTCGACATCCTGCAGACCTTTGAGCCATCGGGCGTCTTTGCGCGCTCCCTGTCGGAGTGCCTCGCGTTGCAGCTCAGGGAGTTGAACCGCTATGATCCGGCCATCGCATGCCTCTTGGACAATCTGGAACTGCTCGCCAAACGCGATTTTGCCGCCTTGCGCAAGATATGCAGGGTCGATGATGATGATCTCAGTGAAATGGTTGCAGAAATTAGAGCGCTCAATCCGCGCCCCGGCAGCGCCTTCGGTCATCTGACGGTCCAGCCGGTCATTCCCGATGTCTTTGTCAAACCGGCTTCCGATGGCAGTTGGCGGCTCGAGCTGAACAGCGACACCCTGCCGCGTGTGCTGGTCAATCGGACCTATTATTCGGAAATCACAAAGACCAAGTCCGGCAAGCAGGAGAAGGACTTTCTGATCGATTGCCTGCAAAGCGCAAACTGGCTGGTCAAGAGCCTTGATCAGCGGGCGCAGACGATCCTCAAGGTCGCGACCGAAATCGTCAAACAGCAGGATGCCTTCTTCACCTACGGCGTTACACATCTCAAACCGCTCAACCTCAAGACCATTGCCGACGCGATCCAGATGCACGAGAGCACCGTCAGCCGCGTGACCTCCAACAAGTTCATCGCCACAAACCGCGGCACGTTCGAGATGAAATATTTCTTTACCTCGGCGATTTCGGCGACAGAAGGCGGCGACAGCCATTCCGCCGAAGCGGTCAAGCATCGGATCAGACAGGCCATTGATGCGGAAAGCGCAGACAAAGTCCTGTCAGATGATGCCCTGGTCAAACTTCTGCGCGATTCGGGAATCGATATTGCCCGGCGCACCGTCGCAAAATACCGCGAAGCCATGCATATTCCCTCTTCGGTTCAGCGCCGGCGAGAGAAAAAGGCCGCCCACGCCTGATTTTTGCCACGAAGCCAGACGTGTTGAACCGGCTTCTGTTGCCCCCGGGCGTGAAGTCTGTCTCAGGGAGTGCGGGAGTGCTGGTTGCACGCAAGGATCGAGACATCTGCAACGCCTTTTTGCAATGAAAGAAAATCTCTGGTCCTGATTGCATTTCATTAATTTCATTTTTGAAAACATAGTGGAAAAACCTAGGGCCAACTGTCAAACCGTATAATGCTTGTCATGTTTCCTAGTCAAAGCTGCAAAAATTTGGCACACTCAATGTATGCGTGAGAGACAGTCCCAGCACATTGACTTTTACAAGGTGAGCGCGTATGAGAGCGCAACCCGTTTTCAGGCCTTTGTGGACTTGGGGAATGGTTCCGCGCTTCTGGTCGACCCGGCTTTCAAGCTTTAGCGATGCAACGCCGGTCGCACCTGATGAAACAGTCAGGTACCTCTGGTAGTCATCGATAGAATGGACGGTTTGATCATTCCATTGACCCAAATTGAATAGGGGGTTCTATGACGTTTCGAGTATCTGGCAAACAAGTTGATGTGGGCGAATCTTTGCGCACCTATGCCGAAGACACCGTGGCCGATACGGTCGGGAAGTATTTCGACGGCACTTTCAGTGGTCAAATGACACTGGAAAAGGAAGGCATCGGCTTCAAAAGCGACCTCGTCGTTCATCTCGATACTGGTATGGTCATGCAGGCCAGTGGGTCGGACCTTGATCCACAGAAGAGCTTTGACAATGCTGCAGAACATATCGACAAGCGTCTTCGTCGATACAAACGGCGCCTGAAGAGCCACCGCGCTGATTTCCACGAAAGCCCCGAAGCGATTGAAGTCGCTTATGGCGTTTTGCAGAACCCTGATACTCAGGACGAAATTCCTGATGATTTCACGCCCGTCGTGATCGCCGAGTCCACTTCGCCGATCAGAACCATGACCGTCGGAGAAGCCGTCTTGGCTCTGGATATGACGGATGCACCGGTCGTGGTCTTTCGCAATGCTGGCGATGATGGTATCAATGTCGTCTATCAGCGCAAGGACGGACATGTGGGATGGATCAACCCGTCTCTTGTCAAATAAATTAAGCGCCAGCGGGCTTTTTTTCCCGTTGGCTCTCGCTCAGGATCAGCCTTTTCTACATCGTTCTGAAAGGTCAAGGGCTGATCAATTGCAGATAGAAACATCATGCTTTTCGTAACTGAAGGGCATGATGTTTTACATATGAGAGTCTGATGGAACTGAACGAACTACTCGACCCTGAAGCGATTGTGCCCCTGCTCAAAGCGAGCAGCAAGAAACAAGTGATTCAGGAGCTCTCGGAGCGCGCCGCAGACCTGACGGGACTGTCCCAAAGCCACATTTTCGATAAACTCCTTCAAAGGGAGCGTCTTGGATCCACAGGTGTTGGCCAGGGCGTTGCAATTCCTCACGGGAAATTGCCGGAACTCGAACGTATTTACGGTATCTTTGCATTGCTCGACAAGCCTGTCGATTATGATGCGATGGATGATAAACCGGTTGATATTGTTTTTCTTTTGCTCGCGCCCGAGGGCGCTGGTGCCGATCATCTCAAGGCGCTTGCACGCATTGCAAGGCTTCTGCGAAATGAGGACACGCTGGCCAAATTGCGGGCCGCGACAGATTGCGACGCAATCCGTGCAGTCCTTTGTCAGCTTCCTGCTTCAGACGCAGCATAACCAATTGCGTGATGCGAAGGATATCGCATTCCGGTTGGCTTGCATTCTTTGCATTTCGGCCGGTTGACGGCGATATCCGGTTCCAATTCGGGTAGCCAGACCTCTATTCGTAAAACTGACAAGCTAAGCAGGTATCCCCGACAGGATTGTGTGGGGATGCCAAGGACTTTGCCTTGTCGGGAGCGATGGGCGTCGGCTGCACCGTAAAGAGGGACCGAGCATGACGGATGCGAACAAGGACATCGAAAAGACGCCAATCGGCAAGACACCTGTCGGCGAAGCGCCGAGCTATCGCGAGGCCGCAATGGTATGGTGGCGCATTGGCGTTCTGTCCTTTGGGGGGCCGGCTGCGCAAATCGCCCTGATGCATCGGATGGTCGTTGACGAACGAAAATGGTTGAGCGAGCAGCAGTTTCTCAACGCATTGTCCTTCTGCATGATGTTGCCCGGCCCCGAGGCCATGCAGTTGGCGACCTATGCCGGTTGGCGTCTTCATGGTGTTGCGGGCGGCTTGATGGCAGGGCTGGCCTTTGTTTTGCCCGGTGCTGCAGTCATCCTTTGTCTTGCGGCAGCTTATGCTCTTTACGGTCAGGCACCCTTGGCGGCATCGCTCTTCATGGGCATCAAGGCTGCGGTGCTTGTCATCGTGCTCGAAGCCTTGCTCAAGGTCGCAAGAAAGGCCTTGAGCGGTCCGGCACACTGGCTGATCGCCGCCTTTGCCTTCGTTGGCATCTTCTTTCTCGAATGGCCGTTTCCGCTCATTATAGCCTTTGCCGCACTCTATGGCTTGCGGCACGGGCGTGGGCTCGCTCAAAATGGTGAACAAACGGCGGAGCCGCAGGGCACCCCCGATAAAGTCACGTTTATCAAGACACTCACGACGGTGTTGGTCTGGCTCGTCATCTGGTGGCTACCCGTGGCGCTGGTCTGGGCCCTGGCTTCACCGGATGCATTCGGCACCATTGGACTGTTCTTCTCGAAGCTGGCCATGGTGACCTTTGGCGGCGCTTATGCGGTGCTGGCCTATATGGCACAGGACGCCGTCGATCTTTATGGCTGGTTGAGCGCCACGGAAATGATGGACGGATTGGGACTGGCGGAAACCACCCCGGGGCCGCTTATTCTGGTCACTGAATTCGTGGGGTTTCTGGCGGCCGCACGCGTTGAAGGCGGCGTTAATTTATGGCTCGGTCTTGCCGGTGCCATGTTGACCCTGTGGGCGACCTTTGCCCCTTGCTTTCTGTGGGTCTTTGCCGGTGCGCCCTATATCGAGTGGATCAGCGCCCGTCCACAACTGCGCGAGGCCCTAAGGGCCATCACGGCAGCCGTCGTCGGTGTCATTCTCAATCTGTCGGTCTGGTTTGCGCTTCACGTCTTGTTCGATACTGTAGAAAAACAACAGGTCGGGCTTCTCAGCCTTCACGTCCCAAACTGGCAGAGCTTCAACCCCGAGGTCTTTGTGCTTTCCCTTTTGGCCGGCTACATGTTGCATGTCCGGCAATGGTCGATCGTGAAATGCCTTGCCGTGACGTCGGGACTGGGGCTTCTGATCGGCCTGCTTGGTGTCTGACCGGCGTTTCTCATATGGGCTGGACATAAAAAAACCGGCTCAGACAGTGGTGAGCCGGTTTCTGGTTTGGCTGAACGAGAGCGTCATCTTAGTGAACGCTAACTGTCTCGATGTCGTGACGCATTGCGCTGAGCTTGACAGCGGACTCGCTGCCTGCAAGAGCAATGGGCTGGCCCTGCACATCAAGCAAGGCCCACAATTCCTGATTTGCAGGGATGTCCGGGGCTTCGGGGAACATGTCGAGCACTTCGTCCACGCTCACCTGCCGGACATAGGCCATGCGACGCTCTAGCATGATCGCTTCCAGGCCGTCTTCCATCTCATCGCTGTCGTACATTTCTTCATCAAACATGGCATCTGCTTTCATGTTGGATCCGTTTCAGGCCACCTTGGGAGGCGGTGGGTGAAGAGACCTCAGGGGACGGACAGTTACTCTTTGACGTCAATGGCTATCTTGCGGACCACCTTTTCCGGTTCTGGCCGGGCAAGATCGATGGACAGCAGACCATCTTTCAATTCGGCGCCGAGAATTTCGATACCTTCAGCCAGCACGAAGGAGCGCTGGAACTGGCGGGCGGCGATCCCGCGATGAAGATACTGGCGGCTCTGGTCATCCACCTGCCGACCACGAATGACGAGCTGGCTTTCTTCAAGCGAGACGTCAAGCTGATCACGGGTGAACCCGGCCACGGCCAGCGTGATGCGCAACACATCTCCGCAGCCGCCATTTCCTTCGAGCAATTTGCTCTCGGTCGGATCCAGTCGTTCAATATTATAGGGTGGGTAGCCCTCGTTCGACCCCTTGGCGACACGATCAAGCACACGCTCGACCTCATCAAAGCCGAGCAGGAATGGGCTGGAAAACACAGACATACGAGACATTGGCGGTCCTTCATCGGTAAGCGACACGCGCGGCTTTTACCCGGTCGGGCATCAAGCCAATGAGTTTTTGGCAACCTGTGCGCTGTTTCTCAAAGCGCAGCAGAGGCTCCCATTGCCTTTCTGGCCAGTCGGACGACCTTCGTCCGCTAGATCAGAATTCGGGCCGGCGGTACACCACACCCAACGGGTCAAACCTTGGTTCAAGCATCTGACCCTCTCCCAATATGGGGCCAATCTCGCAAGTCTTCAAGGCGAACTTGCGCACGGCTGAATAAACCGCGCAGTTTTCTATGCGCAGCAGCGGGTTTTGTAGCTTCTGTCTCTCTTAATCCAGATTCTTGAGGTCTTGCGGGCAGGCTGTTGCTCTCCCCACACACCAAAGAAGCGCAGAAAGATTGCCTTCGTTGGCTTGGCGATTGTCGCTGTGCGAGGTCAAACCATGAAAAAAGCCGTCCCGATGCGTTCGGAGCGGCTTTTTATTCGATGCGACGGCGAGTTTTTGGTCTTCTTGTGTCTTTACTTCAGATCTTGGCATGCGGCCAACCCGCAAATTTTAAAGGGCTGGCAGCACGTCTTTGTATCGTAAGGATTGGCGGGCTTCAAAGAGGCGCCTCGCCTTCCTTGGCGCGTCAGCTTGCTTTCTTGGCGCGGCGGCGCTCGGAGCTCGGCTGATAGGCAACCTCTGCATGATATTTGCAGTAAGGGGTGCCTGCATCGGATTTATGTCCGCAGAAGTGGAAATCACCATCACCGGGATCGCCGATCGGCCATTTGCACGTGTTTTCCGTCAGCGTCAGGATCGAAGCGCGCTTGGAAATGGGAACCACGACAGCATCCACGTCCTGCTTTTTATGGGCTTTCGGTTGCGGTGCCATTTGCGGCTTTGTATCCGCCTTCAGCGCCGTTGCTCCGACAGTGGTCGTTGTGCCGCTGTTCGGCCGGCTGGCTCTCGGGGCCTGCGTTTTTGGGCGACGAGCCCGTGGGGGTGTCGTTGTGGTCTTTGCCCGACCAGATAGACCCAGACGATGGACCTTACCGATCACGGCATTGCGTGTTACGCCGCCAAGTTCCGCTGCAACCTGACTGGCACTCAGGCCTTCCGACCAGAGTTTCTTAAGAAGTTCGACTCGTTCGTCAGTCCAAGACATAAAAATAGCCTCCGTCTCGACTGTTTAGAAGACAAATATGGGCCGCATTCAGTTGCAAATTTGCAACCAAAAGTTCTGTCCTCTAAATTGGATTGTAGTTTGCCGCATTGATATTAGTAGTTAATAATTTGTAAACTACTATATCCAGTGACGTCGTCGCAATACAGCGTTAGGAATGAATTAACCCTTTTCCCCAGAAAACCGAATCAGAGGATGTCCAAAATTTTTTCAGCAATAGAAAATTGCATTTCCGCTCTCATGCCTGTTGAGTTGTTGTGGATAAGTTGTGGGCAAGCGTTATGATACCAGTATGAAGACCGGCGCCTGGTTCGAGAGCACGGATGCCAGAGCAGCATGTGCGGACTCTCTGATGATGCGTTGATCACTCTCTGCGACGGTGAGTGGCACGACAATGATCAACCTATTGCCTTTGGATAAAGGCTTCCACGCAGTAAGTGCATACTTCGCTAAGGCATTCAATTCATGATTTCACGGACTGTTTATAAATTCGCCTCATCGCTTCGCTATTAAATCGCAATATTTTCGCGCTTATCACAATATAATATTGTGGAGTAACTCATTTAAAGCAGATTATTTTCTCTTCAAATGGCGCATTCAGATTGACAAACCGACTTCGGTCCGGCAAAAGAAGACCTTCGCTGGCCGCCGATGGGGCGGCTTTTTTTGTTGCTTTTCCGCCGAAAAGCCGACGGTGACGATCGGTGGAGAAGAGCCTGTCGATACCTGCCTGAAACGCCTTTCCGGTTCGATCTAGAAAGCGTGTCAATCACGGGCGGGAGTTTCGGTGAAAACAGGGGACCGGAATCTTGGGACGAGGGTGAATAAAATGACACAATCTTCGCTGTTTGCCACATATGCACGTGCTGATCTGAAGTTCGAAAAGGGCGAAGGCGCTTGGCTGACAACGCAAGATAACCGACGCTTCCTGGACTTTGCTGCAGGCATTGCCGTCAACAGCCTTGGCCATGCGCACCCCCATCTGGTGGATGCGCTCAAGGCTCAGGCGGAGAAGCTGTGGCATGTCTCCAACCTATATGACATTCCCGGGCAGCAGCGTCTGGGTGAACGGCTCTGCGCAGCGACTTTCGCCGATAAGGTGTTTTTCACGAACTCGGGAGCCGAGGCTCTCGAATGCGCGGTAAAGACCGCCCGGCGCTACCATTACGGCAAGGGCAACGTGGATAAAACCACGATCATCACATTTGATGGGGCGTTTCACGGCCGCACGCTGGCAATGATCGCGGCCGGTGGACAGGAAAAGTATCTTGAGGGCTTTGGGGAAAAGGCCCCCGGCTTCGTCAATCTGCCCGCTCCGGATATCGATTTGGTGAAGTCGGCAGTAGGGGAAACCACAGCTGCCATCCTCATCGAACCGATCCAGGGAGAGGGCGGAATTCGCGAAATTGCGCCATCTTTTCTCCAAGCACTTAGAAGCTTGTGCGATGAATTGGACATCCTGTTAATTTATGATGAGGTTCAGACCGGTGTTGGTCGGACGGGATACCTGTTCGCCCATCAGGAATATGGCATCGAACCGGACATCATGGCCATCGCCAAGGGTATTGGCGGCGGCTTTCCGATGGGGGCCTGCATGGCCCGCGAAGAGGTCGCTCAGGCCATGGTTCCTGGCACACACGGCTCTACCTATGGTGGCAATCCGCTGGCCATGGCCGTCGGCAATGCCGTTCTTGATGTCGTTTTGGAAGAAGGGTTCCTCGAACGCGTTCGCGATATCAGCCTCGTGCTGAAGCAGCGTCTGGCAGAAATTCGGGATGCCCATTCTGATATCTTGACCGAAATCAGGGGACGCGGTTTGTTGCTCGGACTCAAGCTGACCGTCCCTCCTGCCGAGCTTCTGGCCGCATGCCGTGGCGAAGGACTGCTCGCGGTTCCGGCTGGTGACAATGTGCTGCGATTGGCACCGCCGCTGATCATCGGCCAAGAAGAAATAGATTTTGCAATGAATAGTCTGGACAAAGCGCTCGCAAAAGTGTCCGCTAACCAGAAAGACAATCATTAGGAACAGGGGGATTGCAGGCTATGTCTAACGATCCTATTCGCCATTTTTTGGATTTGGAACAACTGGACGCCACGACGCTCAAGACGATCATGGCGACCGCACATGAAATCAAGACCAAGCGCAAGGTGGAACGCAAGACCGATCTGCTTGCCGATCAGGTCGTCGCGCTCGTCTTTGACAAGCCGTCTACACGGACCCGCGTCTCGTTCGATGTCGGGATCCGCGAGCTGGGTGGTGAGTCCTTGATGCTGACCGGGGCCGAAATGCAGCTGGGCCGCGGGGAGAGCATCCCGGATACGGCGCGCGTTTTGTCCCGTTTTGTCGATTGCATCATGATCCGGATGCTGGATAACGAGGCGGTTGAGGAACTGGCAAAATATGCCTCCGTTCCCGTGATCAACGGTTTGACCTATTTCTCCCATCCCTGCCAGATCATGGCGGACGTGATGACCTATGAGGAACATCGCGGCTCGCTTGAAGGCAAGGTCGTGACCTGGGTTGGCGACTACAACAATGTGCTTGTGTCCTGGTTGCAGGCTGCCGAGAAATTTGATTTCACCATGCGTGTGGCTGTGCCGGACGAGCTGATGACCGACTTCGAGGTGATCAATCGCCTGCGCGATCGTGGTGTCAAGATCGAGTTCTGCGACACCGCAGAAGACGCTGCAGACCAGTCTGACCTGATCATCACTGACACATGGGTCTCGATGGGCGATGAAGATGCCGAACATCGACACAATCTCTTGAAACCCTATCAGGTCAACACCAGATTGATGGCTCTGGCCAAGGATGACGCCCTGTTCATGCACTGCCTGCCTGCCCATCGCGGCGAGGAAGTGACGGACGAGGTGATCGACGGGCCGCAGTCGGTGGTCTTCGACGAGGCCGAGAACCGGCTACACGCACAAAAGGGCATTATGGTCTGGTGCTTCAACAAGGCCTTGGGTGACAGCTGACCCCAGCGGGCGATCATGCCGGGCCTTATTGAAGACCCGGTCTTGACGCTTTAAGCTCAAACAATCACAAGGGTGGATGCGACCGTATCCGCCCTTTGCCTTTGCCCAATGATGGCCAGCCATCAGACGGGGCGAAGAAAGCGAGATCTTCATGACCGAACAAATGCCAAGCCTTGCTGAGATGGATCGCGTTCTTCCCTTTCAGGTCGACAGACTGGATGTAAGAGGGCGCGTGGTTCATCTCAAGGATTCCGTCTCCAGCATCATCCAGCGCCATGACTATCCCGATGCGGTCAACCGGTTGCTCGCCGAAGCCATTGCTCTGACGACCCTGCTCGGCTCATCCCTCAAGTTCGAGGGCAAGCTCATTTTGCAGGTTCAGTCACAAGGAGCGGTGAACATGCTGGTGGTTGATTTTCAGGCACCCGATGCCATCCGTGCCTATGTCCGCTTTGACGAGGAGGCGCTTGCCGCGCTGATCGCCAAGGGGGAGACCAAGCCCGAGCAGCTGCTGGGTGAGGGGCATCTGGTGATGACCATCGATCAGGGCCAGTATATGAACCGCTATCAGGGGGTTGTTGTGCTCGACGGCAAGAGTCTGGAGGAGGCAGCTGACAGCTACTTCCTACAGTCAGAGCAGTTGCCGACACGCGTGCGCCTTGCTGCCACCGAGATGGTGTCTCGGCAAGAGGGCGAAAACCCGAGGAGTGAATGGCTCGTCGGCGGTCTGCTGGTGCAGTATCTGCCGCATTCCTCCCAAGACATTCCCCATCGTGATCTGCATCCCGGTGACCATCCCGATCCGGATATGCAGGGCATCCTTCACGTCACCGAGGCGGACGCATGGCGTGAGTGTGAGGCGCTTGTCTCGACCCTGACAGACCAAGAATTGACCGATCCGGCGGTGTCTGCAGAGACGCTGCTTTACCGGCTGTTTCACGAGAACGGCCCGCGGGTCTTTGATGCCACGCCCGTGGTCGATCAATGCACCTGCAGCCGCGAGCGCATCAGCGCCATGATGAGCAATTTCTCGGATGAGGAGCTCGAAGACCTGCTGGTCGATGGCAAGATTGAAGTGACATGCGAATTCTGCAGCACGCGCTATGAATTCGACCCGCAAGAGAAGAAAGGCGCCAGCGGAGCCTGAGTTATCCTCGGAAACCGAGCCGCCAGACACTGTTGTAACGTATGAAAAACGCCCGGGAACGGGCGTTTTTTGTTTGTGTGATACAATCGGATACAAAATGACGTAAAAGTTTGATTGTGCGCAAATACCGCTTTTGAGAATATTCTCATAAGAGAAACCCGAACTGTCTCGCCATATGGCCAAAATCCGTTCCGGGCATCCAACCTTGTTGCGATCACGTATGAAGTGTGAAGCCTTGCGTGACCGCATCTTAGTGGATCAACAGCTGCAGCAGGAAAGCCACAAACCGGGCCACCTGCCGTCTGATGATCCCGCAGCCTCTGTCGACCCGAGGACCATGAATTATCATAGCGATGAAAAGCCTCAGCCAATGCTGGACCGACAGGCCCCCAGCCGGGCGGACACGAACGAAGCGCCGGACCGGCAACCAAGCCGATCGGCTGGACGCAAGGTCATGTCGGCCGTGCGATGGTTTTTCCGCCTCGCATTGCCGCTGATTGTCATCGTGGCTGCGGCATCAATTATGAATATGCTCGTGGCGACCAAGCCCGAGGTTCAGCGCAGGCAGGCTCGGGAGCAGGCCTATGCCGTCCAGTTGGTCAAGGCCTCCCCCGCGACCATTCAGCCCGATATTCTGGTCTATGGCACCGTGTCCGCCGCCCGGCGGGTGGATCTCCGCGCATTGGTTGGTGGTGAGGTGATCTGGGTCAGCCCCGAGCTGGTTGAGGGCGGCACCATCGCAAAGGGCGCAGACTTGGTCCGCGTGGATCCGTTCGAGTTCGAAGGGGCTGTGGAAGAAGCCAACGCCAATCTGGCAGAGGCCAGAGCACGATTGGCCGAGACAAGGGCATCGAGTGCCAGCGAACAAGCAAGCCTTCAATTCCTTCTTGAGCAGGAACGCATTGCCCGCTCCGATCTTGAACGCGCCGAGACGCTGATCAAGAGCGGCAGTCTCACCCGGCAAGCGCTCGAAAGCCGGAAATTGACCTTCTCGCAACGCGAGCAGGCGGTGAAGGCCGCCCAGAACAATCTGCTCGTCCAGAAGGCGCGGATCGATCAGCAGCAGGCGAACATCGAGCGTTTGAACTGGAAGCTTGAACAGGCCCGCCGCAATCTGACCAACACGACTTTGACGGCGCCGTTCACAGGCGTTGTCCTGAGCAAGTCTGTCGCGTTGGGGCGTTCGGTCTCGGGCAGCGACACTTTGGTCTCGCTCTATGATCCTCAAGAGCTGGAAGTTCGCTTTACCATCTCCGACGCGCAATATGGCCGCCTGACTTCGGGCAACAACCAGCTCGTAGGCCGCCAGATCACAGCCAACTGGAAACTGGGGGATAGCATCCGCAGCCACAAAGCGGTGATCGAACGGATCACTGCGGAGATCAGTGCGGGCGATGGCGGCATCGAGGTTTACGCCCGGTTTGCCAAGGGCACCGACCTGCGTGCGGGCACCTTCGTGGAGCTGGTCGTGCCAGACAGGAACTATTCCGATGCCATCCGCATACCGCAGGCGGCGCTCTATCTGGGGCACACGGTCTATGTGCATGAGGATGGACGCATGCAGCCGCGCACCGTCGATGTTCTGGCCTATCTCGGCGATGATGTGCTGATCGATGGGTCGGCTCTTGGAGACGAGGCCGAGATCATCGCCACCCGCATTGCCGAAGCTGGCCCGGGCCTCAAGGTCGTGTTGCCTGAAGCGCCAGCTCAGGATAGCGATGAAAGCAACAATCCGCCCGCTCAGCCCGCCGACCAGACGGAGCGCACTCAATGAGCCGGATGGATCCAAGGGGCAGGGGCGGGGCCGTCGCCTTTTTCGTGCATCACCCCAACGCCGCCAATCTGTTGATGATCCTGCTGCTGATGGCGGGCGTGTTCGCCCTGTCGCGCATGAACACTCAGTTCTTTCCCACCGTGGCAACCGACACGCTCCGTATTTCCGTCGTCTGGACCGGTGCCAGCGCAGAGGATGTGGAAGCCAACATTCTCGAGATTGTCGAACCGAAGATCCGCTTTGTCGACGGCGTCGACAATATCCAGTCCGTTGCCCGCGAAGGGTTCGCTTCGATCTATCTAGACTTCAAGCCCGGCGCAGACATGCAGGCGGCCCTGCGCGATGTGGAAACAAACCTCGACACCATCACCACCTTTCCCGATCAGGCCGAAGATCCTGAAGTGTCCTATTTGCAGTTTCGGGATGATGTCGCGCGGCTGATCCTGTCGGGGCCTTTCGACGAGACGGCCTTGCGGGGCTTTGCGCGCACCATGCGTGACGATCTGATCGAGCGCGGCATCGATGCGGTGGAATTCACGGGCCTCAGAGATGAAGAGTTCTTCGTTGGCATCAGTGACTATGATCTGCGCCGACTGTCTCTGACCATTCAGGATGTCGCCAATGCGGTGTCATCCAACAGCCGCGATTTGCCGTCGGGCAGTGTCCGGGATGGCATCGAGAAGCAGGTCAGAACCCTTGCTGTCGAGGAAAGACCCGAGCAGCTCGCAGGGATCGAGATCAAGTCTCAGATCAGCGGATCAAGCGTCGAGCTGGGAGATATCTCCCGGATAGAAAGACGCCTCAATCCCGATCAGGTGCGCGGTATCATGCGCGGCCAGTCGGCGATCCAACTCGTGGTCAAGCGTGCTTCCAGCGCGGATTCCCTCAAGGCATCCGCCATCGTCGCAGACTATCTTGAGCAAGCAAGGCAGACCTTGCCGCCGACCCTCAAGATTACCCAATATGACTCGCTTGCCGAAGCGCTCGTCGACCGCATTCTGCTGCTCGTCAAAAACGCGGCGTCCGGCCTTCTGGTGGTGATGATCATCCTCGCCATTTTCCTCAATTTGCGTACGGCCCTTTGGGTCACGGCGGGCATTCCCATCGCGATGCTGGCGGCTTGCGTCATCTTGCTGGCCCTTGGCCAGACGATCAACATGATGTCGCTCTTCTCCTTCATCATGATGCTCGGCATCATTGTCGATGACGCGATTGTCATCGGCGAGGAGACGACAACCCGCTATGAGGATGGCGCGCCGGGTGTGGTCGCTGCCGAAGGGGCGGGCAAGCGCATGTTCATGCCGATCACGGCAGCATCTCTGACCACCATCGCGGCATTCTCGCCTATCCTGATGATCGGCGATGTGATCGGCCAGATCATGGGTGTTCTGCCGGTCGTTGTGATTTCCGTTCTGCTGGCGAGCCTCGTCGAGTGCTTTTTCATTCTTCCTGGCCATCTCGCGCACTCCATGACACCGAGCCATCACCGGGGCTGGAGCGTCAAGCGGGTCATTGTCGTCGGCCTCGTCATTGTCCTGCCGCTGGTCTCTTTCTACGCCCTGTCCCCGGAACTTGTTGCAAAGTTCGGAGGGGTATCCGAAAGCGCGTGGATCTGGCTGCATGCATTGATCGACGGCTTGGGGCCTCTGGCGATCCCCGCGCTTGCCGTCGGGAGTTTCCTGCTGGCCTGCCTTGCCGAGGTGGCTTCCGTGTGCCGGACAAGGAAAGCCGAGCGGCTCGGTCACCATGGACGGCAGGAGGAAGGGGCCTTTCGCCGTGGCTTCGACAAGGGCTTTTCTGCCCTGCGTGATGGGCCGTTCCGTTCGCTTGTAACCCTTGCCTTTGATTGGCGCTACACCACACTGGCCATCTGCATCGCCTCCATGCTGCTCGTCGTCGGTGTCTTGCGCGGAGGCCGCATCGGCTTTGTCTTCTTCCCGTCTGCGGAAGCCGAGACGCTCACCATTTCGCTGGTGTTCAATGTCGGGATTCTGGAAGAAGATGCCATTGCCATCATCAACGAGGTCGATGACGCGATCTACGAGACCGAGGAAGCTGTCGGCAAGGGCGAGAAGCTGGTTGTTGCCTCCTTCACGACCCTTGGGACCTCAGGCAGGACAACTGCTGACAATGTGGCATCCTTGCGTCTGCGCCTGACCAGCTCGGAGCAGCGCAGCGTGCGCACCGGCACCTTTCAGGAGGCACTGCGCGCCAGAATTCCCCAGATCGCCGGTCTACGCCGCGCCTCCATCCGGGGCCAGCGAGGCGGACCACCCGGAGCCGATCTCGACATCCGCCTCACCGGGGCAAATGCTGAGATCCTCAAGGCGGCGTCTGTTGATTTGCAAGCCCGGCTGTCTTCCTACCCGGGCGTGAGCGAACTTGATGACAATCTGCCCTATGGCAAACCAGAGCTCGTTCTTCAGCTCACTCCAAGAGGCGAGAGGCTCGGCTTTACGACCCAGTCCATCGGTGGTGCGGTGCGCGATCTGATCGACGGGCGGACGGCGCGCAAGCTGGCCATCTTCGAAGATGAGGTGGACGTCAAGATCCAGCAGTTGAGCGAGGAGAACCGGGACAATCTGAGATCCCTTTGGGTTAAAAGTCCCTCTGGACCGTATGTTCCCTTGATGGAAGTGGTCTCGCTCACAGACCGACAGGGCTTTTCGTCGATCCAGCGCTTTGACGGCAAGACAACGGTCGCCGTGACGGGAGATGTGGATTCAGAGGTGGTCACGGTCTCGGAACTGGTGGCCGAGCTGGACAAAGACCTGATGCCGCGGTTCGCAGCCGAGCATGGTGTGGGCTACAGCTTCTCGGGCCGCAACGAGGAACGGCAGGAGGCCTTTACCGATCTCAAGATCGGAACCATCATTGCGCTGGCGTCGATCTTTGTCATCCTCGCGTGGGTGTTCGCATCCTACCTGCGTCCCTTCGCGATCATGATGATCATTCCGTTCGGAGTGGTCGGGGCTGTGCTGGGCCATTATCTGCTGGGCTTCCAGCTTACCATTCTGTCAATGATCGGCCTGCTCGGACTTGCGGGCATTCTCGTCAACGACTCGATTATCCTTGTCAGTCGACTGGATGAGCGGCTGGCGCATGGAGAGAGCCTGAAGCAGTCAGCCATCGGCGCAAGCTGTGATCGCTTGCGGGCGGTTCTGCTCACATCCCTCACCACCGTTGGTGGCCTCACGCCGCTTCTGTTCGAAACATCCGTACAGGCGCAGTTCCTCAAGCCCATGGCGGTGACCATCGTCTTCGGACTTGCCGTGGCCACCCTGTTCGTCCTGTTCCTTGTGCCATGCCTCTTCGGTGTCGGTCTCGACATCCGCAATCTGTTCCAATGGTTGTTGCATGGTGGCGCAAAAGAGAGGCAACGCTCCGCCTCAAGCCCGGCGGAATAGGCTGAAATTGGCCGAGGTCAGCAACAGACCAAGAAAAAGGGGATCAGGCGCACACCTGATCCCCTCCCATAGTCGAAACCATCTCGCATGATATCTAACGACCGTCAACGCATGTTCGTGTGGGGACTAAAAATATGCGCTGGCAGACCCATTATCGGCCTCACTCAAGATGATGTATTGGATTCTATTGCTGTTTCATCAAGTATGATTGCTCTTCGATAAAGATGCCATGTTGCATGACCGAGCAGCGGCAGAATGACAATCAGGCCCAGAAGCAGCGACGCCAGACTGACCAGCATCATGAAGGCAATGAAAATGGCCCAGCTCAACATGGCCTTGCGGTTGGCGAGCACACACCGGATCGAGGTGATCATGCCGGTGATGAAATCGACGTCGCGATGAAGGAGCATGGGAAAGGAAATGGCCGTGATCGAGAAAACGGCGAGCCCCAGTCCTGCACCAGCCAGATTGCCAACCACCAGAAACAGGGCACCCTCCGGAGTCGCGACAACGGTGCTGATCAGCGTCGATGGGCTGAGCGCCTCGAGACCAAAGAAAATCACGTAAAGAAAGATCGCGATATCGATCCATATGATGAAGGCAAAGCCCGTGACCAGCGCCATCCAGCGCAATTCCTTGGTCTCTTTGCCGAAGATCGCACCGAATACCGCTCCGGGCGAAAGCGGGAGACCATATTCCCTGCGGCGGCTGATTTCATAAAGTCCCGCAGCGATGAAGGGGGCGATCAACGCAAAGCCCGAGGCCAGCGGATAAACCAGATAGGGAAGGCTATAGACCGAAAGGAGCCACAAAAGAAGCCAGCCAGCGAGAGCATAGAAGGCACCGAAGAACAGACCATAAGGCGCGCTGTGTTGCAGATCCCGCATGCCGGCGCTGAGGGCATAGGTCAGATCTTCCGTCGTCAGGTCCCTGATCTGCGGCTCATTCAGCGAGGCAACAGTCGAAGGGTTCGAAGACGGCGCTGCCGGAGCATCGTCAAGCGTTCCGTGGTTGGCAATATCAGTCATAACATCCTCCTCCGGGGCCTCCTGCGGCTTGCCTCTTCACGCTGCCTCCAGAGGGGAATGCTGTCGTGACAGGCGCCGCATCCCGTTCGTTGTCATTGATGCAACGACCCTATCCTAACGGGAATTTGATGTGACACAATGTCGCAATTGGATTGAGGCAGCAAAAATATCCAAAGATACGCAAGGATGTGGGAAAGTGGCGATCAGATCCTAGACGTGCTGCCCGCCATTGATATGCACTTCGGCACCAGACACATAGGAGCTGGCGTCCGAGCAAAGATAAAAGATCGTGTCGGCGACTTCCGATGGCAGGCCGAGCCGGCGCATGGGAATGCCCTCCACGATCTTCTCGGTGCCAGGCGACAGGATCGATGTATCGATCTCTCCGGGCGCAATGGCATTGACGCGGATCTTGTGCGGACCGAAATCTGCCGCCATTTCCCGGCTCAGGGAAGCAAGGGCCGCCTTGGAGGTTGCGTAGGCGGTTCCGGCAAACGGGTGGACCCGCATCCCGGCAATCGAGGTGACATTGACGATCGACCCTTCTGCTGCCTTCAGTTCTTCGAACAGGCCGCGCGCCAGCATGATTGGAGCGAAGAAATTGACCTGAAAGACCTGACGCCAGATATGCATCGGCGTTTCAAGACTGTCCAGCCGATTGCCATCCTCGTTTTTCGGGCTGATGGCGGCATTGTTGACCAGCGCGTTTAGTTTTCCGCCTTCGGCGGCCAGCCGGTTGCGGATTTCTCCCACGGCGACGCCCAGACTATCAGGATCGGACAGATCAATCTGGATGTGGTCCGCTTCCCCCATCGGCCAGGGGCATTTGTCGGAAAAAGGATGTCGCGAACAACTGATCACACGCCACCCTTCCTGCGAAAAGCGTTTCACCGTGGCATGACCGATACCGCGGCTTGCGCCTGTTAGCACAAGGGTCTTCCGTTCACTGTTTTGCATGATCAAGTCCTCTTTCCTTAAAGATAGGGACAAGAAACCTGTTTGCCAATGGCGATATCAATTCTTATATGGGCAGTGAGAGACATCTCTGGGGATTGAAAAGTGAAGAGTTAGAAAATGATCATCTGTCATTGCAACAAGATAACTGATCAGGAAATCCTCGAGATTGCTGAACATCTGAAAAAGGAAGAACCCGATACCCCGATACGATCGAACAAAATCTACCGTGGCCGGGGCTGTCGCGCCAAATGCGGCTGCTGTCGTCCGATGATGGAGGCTCTGCTTCTGGCGAATGGATATGATGTTTCGGTTGCAAAGCGAGACGAGATCGAGCGCCTGCAAGTCCGTCATTTTCAGGGGTGTCCACCTTTCACCCCCTAAGTGTGACGTGAGCGCTTGTGCCATCTTGGAATAAAGAGCGGACAGTGGCACAATTCTTCGCGGGGCTCTTGACCGGGGCAACTGGACGCATTAAATTAGAATTATTCTAAAGAGATTATGTGATGGACGGCAGTAAACGACCAAGAAAGTGGAACGCGGATTTGCGTATTTCCTCTTGTCTTTCAGATCGCTAACATTGGGCCACCCATTCCGGATTTTGACTTGAACTATAGCAAAAGAGGATCGACATGAAGGGCAATGACACTGTAATCGAATATCTCAACAAGGGCCTGCGCAGTGAACTGACGGCTGTCAGCCAGTATTGGCTGCACTATCGTCTTCTGGACGACTGGGGTTACACCAAGATGGCCGCCAAATGGCGCGAAGAATCCATCGAGGAAATGCACCATGCCGACAAGTTCATCGAGCGCATCCTGTTCCTCGAAGGTCATCCGAACCTTCAGCATCTTGATCCGCTGCTGATCGGTCAAGACATCAAGGAAATCCTTGAAAGCGACCTGAAGGGCGAAATTGGCGCCCGCACCCTTTACAAGGAAGGCCGGGATGCCGCCGAGAAAGCTGGCGACTATATCAGCAAGGCGCTGTTCGAAGAGTTGATGGCTGACGAAGAGGGCCACATCGACTATCTCGAAACCCAGCTCAGCCTCTACGCCGATCTCGGCAAGGAAAAATATTGCCAGCTTCAGGCCGGCAACGCAGGCGAAACCGAATAATCCTCAGTCTGTTCAAGACAATCTGAGTGATCCGATCGTGAACCCCGCATCCGCCGCGATGCGGGGTTTTTCGTTGTTCTATACATGACAAAAGTCTCCACGCTCTCGCGGGTTTCAACCACTTGTGAATTGACCGTGTACCGATGGATTTGAAACAACTCGATCCAGAGTTCAGCCAAGCACAGGTCTGGCAGGCATTAAGGCCGAACGGCTTGAGCAATCCGGCGCATCCGCAACAGCGACGCGCCCAATCTGTTGCCCTGAAGGAGAAGAAGATGTTTGCCGCCCCGTTTCATTGCGCAGCCGGCTCAAAGGCTCACACGTCACCCTTGCTGCGGGCGACAGGTCTTGTGGGACTTTGCCTCATTGCCGCAACCATAATGCATCCCGCGACCCTCGATGCAGCCGAAATCGACCCGTCTGACTGGGACGCAGTGCTCGCCGAGGCAAAAGGCCAGACGGTTTATTTTCATGCCTGGGGCGGTGGGGATCGCATCAACGCCTATATCGATTGGGCGGGTGACCAGATTAAGGATCGCTACGGCGTCACTCTCCAGCATGTGAAGGTCAGCGACACCGCCAACGTGGTCTCCCAGATCGTTGCCGAGAAGGCCGCGGGTAAAGATGAGGGCGGTTCGGTTGATCTGGTCTGGATCAACGGTGAAAACTTCGCCTCGCTCAAGGAAAAGGGGCTCCTGTTGCCCATGAGCTGGGCGCCGGACCTGCCGAACTATCGCTTCGCCGACATCAATGGGAAACCGACCCTGACAACGGACTTCACTGTCCCGACTGATGGTCTTGAAAGCCCATGGGGCATGGCGCAATTGTCCTTCTACTATGACAGTGCCGTTACGACCGATCTGCCAAAGTCTGCAGCCGAACTGCTCGACTGGGCCAGAGCCCATCCGGGGCGCTTTGCCTATCCCAAGCCACCTGACTTCCTCGGCTCTACCTTCCTCAAGCAGATCGCGCTTGAGCTTGCGCCCGATCCATCGGTGATGGCCGAGCCTGTCACCGATGAGAGCTATGGCCCCGTCGCCGACAAGCTCTTTGCGTATCTCGATGCGCTGCATCCCCATCTCTGGCGCAAGGCGCAGGCTTTCCCAGACAATGTGTCGTCGCTCAAGAATCTTCTGGCCGACAGCGAGATCGAGATCGCCTTCACCTTCAACCCCGGCGATGCGTCGGCGGCAATTGCCAACAACGAACTGCCTGACACTGTGCGCTCCTTCACCTTTGATGGGGGAACCATCGGCAACAGTCACTTCGTCGCCATCCCGTTCAATGCCAATGCCAAGGCGGGGGCCATGGTTCTGGCCGATTTCCTGCTCTCGCCCGAGGCGCAGGCCCGCAAACAGGATCCGGACATCTGGGGGGATCCGACCGTTCTGGATCTGGCGAGCCTTGGAGCCAATGATCGCGCTTTGTTTGATCAGCTCGATCTGGGCATCGCAACGCTCAAGCCCGATGAGCTGGGGCCGACACTGCCCGAACCGCACAGCTCATGGATGGAGCGGCTCGAAGCGGACTGGACCAAACGCTACGGCGTGCAATAAGCTGATCTGAACCAAGGGGTGGCCGTTCGCGGCCATCTCTTTGCAAGGCGTAACCCGACATGAAACTCCGTGCCTCCAATCTGGCAACCACCGCCGCGCTTGCCCTCATGATCGGGCCGATTCTTGCCGGTCTTGCCGGATCGTTGGCCCCTGCCTTTGGCTGGCTGCCAACGCTTGGAGGGGAGGCGCTGAGCCTTGATCCCATGCGGGCGCTTGTTGCAACGCCCGGGATTTCGCGGTCCATTGGTCTCAGTCTCGCGTCTGGTGTGCTGACAACGCTGCTTGCCCTGATGGCGACCATCGGCCTGCTTGCCGCCTGGTCCGGAACGCGGTTTTTTGGCTGGATGCAACGGCTGATCTCGCCGCTTCTGTCCATCCCTCACGCTGCGACCGCCTTTGGCTTTGCCTTTCTGCTTGCACCCTCTGGCTGGCTGGTGCGGTTGCTCTCGCCTGAACTCACTGGCTGGGCCCGCCCGCCGGACTGGCTCTTCCCTCATGATCCTTACGGCCTTGCGATGATAGCGGGCCTTGCTATGAAGGAGCTCCCCTTCCTGCTGCTCGTCAGCCTTGCCGCCCTGCCGCAGACCAATCCGCGCCGTCATGCCAACGTTGCCCGAACACTGGGGTATGGCCGGATGGCTGCTTGGATCTATGGTGTTTGGCCGCTTTTATATGCGCGCATCCGCCTGCCGGTCTTTGCGGTGATTGCCTATGCAAGTTCCGTCGTTGATGTCGCGCTTATCCTCGGTCCCACCAACCCGCCGACTCTTGCCGTCCAACTTGTGCGCTGGATGAGCGATCCGGATCTCGATATGCGCTTTCTGGCGTCCGCAGGCGCCATCCTCCAGCTTGGGGTGACCCTTTTCGCCCTGCTCATTTGGTGGTGTGGCGAGCGTTTGGTGGCGCGACTGTTCGGCTGCGGCCATCACTCCGGCCTGCGGTTTCAGCGCGATGGTTGGCTGCGTCTGTGTATCGCCATGACCAACGTCATTGCCACCCTTGTCATGGTCCTTGGCCTCGCCGGTCTGGCGGTCTGGTCCTTTGCCGGTTTCTGGCGTTTTCCCGATGCCTTGCCCCGCAGTCTGGGGCTTGTCACATGGCAGCGGCAGGCTTCAATGCTCGTCGAGCCGCTGATCAATTCGATCCTGATCGGTGGCGTGGCAACGCTCATTGCGCTGTTTGTCACCGTCGCCTGCCTCGAAACAGAAAGCCGAAGAGGGCGTCAGGCAGGACAATCTTGGCTCGGTCTCGTCTATCTGCCGTTGATCGTACCGCAGGTGGCCTTTCTGTTCGGGCTGCAATTGCTGTTTCTGTTCTCCTCAGTCAACCATTCTTCTGGCGCTATCATTCTGGGACATCTGGTGTTCGTCATGCCTTATGTCCTGTTGTCGCTTGGCGATCCGTGGCGCAACCTTGATCCACGCTATGCCCAGCTGGCAGCCAGTCTCGGTCGCAGCCGCTGGACCGCTCTGTGGCAGATACGCCTGCCGCTTCTCATTCGCCCGATCCTGACCGCCGCCGCGGTCGGCTTTGCGGTCTCCATCGGCCAGTATCTGCCCACCATTATCATCGGTGGCGGGCGCTGGGAAACCATCACCACCGAAGCCGTGGCGCTGAGCGCCGGAGGCAACCGTCGCCTCATCGGGGTCTATGCCCTGATGCAGATGCTGTTGCCCTTCCTCGGCTTTCTCGTCGCCATGCTCGTCCCTGCCTTACTCTATCGCCAGCGCCGCGATATGCAGACGGCGGGTCATTAGGAATGCCCATGATCAAACCGGATCTGAAACTTGTTCACAAAGAAGACGTTCCTGCAGAGGATGACAGTCGCCTGCAGGATCGCGGCAGCGTGATGAGCCTCTCGCTTGACGCCATTCGGATCGCGCTGGGCGGCAAACGCCTGCTTGAGCTGTCCTGCACCATCGAACCGGGCGAGATCGTCACGATCATGGGGCCGTCCGGTTCGGGAAAATCCACTTTGCTGGCCTATATCGGCGGTTTTCTTGCGCCCGAGTTTGAAGCCTCCGGGCGTGTGCTGTTTCATGGCGAGGATGTCACGGAACGCCGGGCAGAGCTGCGCCACATCGGCATCCTGTTTCAGGACCCGCTGCTCTTTCCTCACATGTCCGTCGGTGGCAATCTCGCCTTCGGGCTGACCTCCAGCGTCAAGGGTCGCCAAGCCCGCAGCGCCAAGGTCAATGAGGCTCTGAAGGACATCGATCTGGAGAATTTCGCGGCGCGGGATCCGGCCACCCTGTCAGGCGGCCAGAAAGCGCGGGTGGCGCTTGCTCGTGTGCTCTTGTCCGAACCCTGTGCCCTGTTGCTCGATGAACCCTTCTCCAAACTTGATGCCGGTTTGCGCGACCAGATGCGAAAGCATGTCTTTGATCGGGCACGGCTGAATGGCCTGCCCACTCTTCTCGTCACCCACGATGAGGAAGATGCCAACGCCGCTGGTGGCCGCATCATCCGGCTTGATGAACCCTCGACCCATTCACCGATCTCCGCATGACAGAGTCGCAAAAGCGCTTGCCTCGCTCCCGATAAGCGGGTAGGGGCAAGGCATGAGCGAGACCCTACCGACCTTTTTGCCCCAACTGCCGATCCGCGAAGCGTTGCCGGATCTGTTGACCGCGCTCAAGACCGGCAGTCGTGCCGTGCTCATCGCCCCGCCGGGTGCGGGCAAAACCACCTGCGTGCCGCTCGCCTGTCTCGATCAACCATGGCGCGACGGCCGCATCATCATGCTCGAACCCCGCCGTCTGGCCGCCAGAGCTGCGGCGCATCGCATGGCTGATCTTCTGGGCGAACCGGTTGGCAAACGTGTCGGCTATCGCGTCCGCATGGACAGTCGCATCTCCAAGGACACGATCATAGAGGTGGTGACCGAGGGGATCTTCGCCCGCATGATCGTTGATGATCCCAGCCTTGAAGGCATCTCTGCGGTGCTGTTCGACGAATTCCACGAGCGCAGTCTTGATGCGGACACCTCGCTCGCCTTCACCCTTGAGGCGCAGGATGCTCTGCGAGAGGATCTGCGGCTGATTGTCATGTCCGCGACCCTTGACGGTGGACGCGTCGCCTCGATCCTCGATGACGCACCGGTGATCGAGAGTATGGGCCGCGCCTATCCCGTCGAGACCCGCCACATACCGCGCAAGGCGCGGGATCGGCTAGAGGATGCCGTGACCAATGCCGTCCATCAGGCCATGCGGGAAGAAGATAGCTCGGTGTTGGTATTCCTGCCAGGACAGGGCGAGATCCACCGCGTTGAGGAGCGTCTTGCAAAAGGCATCGATAAGGACGTCATCCTTGCCCCGCTCTATGGCGCGATGGACGGACGGGCGCAGGATCGCGCCATCCAGCCGCCACCCAAGGGCAAGCGCAAAATTGTACTGGCCACCTCTATTGCGGAAACGTCCCTGACCATCGATGGCGTGCGGATCATCATTGATGCGGGACTGGTGCGCAGGCCACGCTACGAACCCAACCTTGGCATTTCGCGGCTGGAGACCGTGCGGGTTTCCCGCGCCAGTGCCGATCAGCGGAAGGGCCGTGCCGGACGCACCGAGCCGGGCGTCTGCTATCGCCTCTGGGATCAGGGTCAGACAGCAGCGCTTGCTGCCTTCGAACCTCCCGAAATCCTTGAAACCGATCTTTCTCGCCTCGTGCTCGATTGCGCGTTGTGGGGCGAGACCGATCCGTCCAAGCTGAGATGGCTGGATGAGCCGCCCGCTGCCGGTTGGCTCGAAGCCGTCAAGCTGCTGACCTCCCTTAATGCCCTCGATGAGGATGGCTTGTTGACCGATCATGGCCGCGCCCTTGCTGACCTGCCGCTGCCGCCACGATTGGCGCATATGCTGGTGACCGCCCGCAAGAAGGGCGACGGCGTAATCGCAGCCCATATCGCGGCCTTGCTGACCGAAGGCGGGCGTTTTCGCCACAATGATCTGAGGCATCTCCTGCAGGATCTGGCCTCTGGCAGACTGCCCCGCGCCCGCGACATCAAGGGCATGGCCAAACGATGGATCAAAGGGAAGGCAGAGGCGCGCATCCAGCCCGAGGAAGCCGGTCGCATTCTGGCGCTTGCCTATCCCGACCGCATCGCCATTCGGCGCGGCGCGGAAGGGCGCTATCTTCTTGCCTCGGGGCGGGGCGGGGTGCTCGATGGCAATGACCCGCTGGTTACCGAAAGCTTTCTGGTCGTTGCCGACCTGCAAGGCTCTGCTGGCAATGCCCGCATCACCTTGGCCGCTCCCATCGCTCGCAAGGTGATCGAGGAAGAGTTCGCCGATCTGATCACCGAAGAAGAAGACATCTCCTTTGATCGCCAGAGCGGTGCGGTCAGTGCAATGCTTCAGACACGGCTCGGGCGGATCGTTCTTGCAGAAAAGCGTCTCAGGGCACCATCGTCTGAAGCGGTAGAACAGGCGCTGATTGCCGCGATTCGCAAGGAGGGCTTGCGCGTTCTGCCTTTCACCAAAGAGCTGAAACGATGGCGCGGGCGCATTCGCTTCCTTGCCGAGCGCGAGGACGGCTGGCCCGATCTTTCGGATCAGGGTCTGCTCGATACGCTCGAGGACTGGTTGCAGCCATTCCTTGCAGGCAAGACCAGCCTTTCGGCGATCACCGCTGCGGATGTGCGCAATGCGCTTGAGGCGCAAGTCCCCTACGATAGGTTGATGGCGGTGGAGCACCTTCTGCCGACGCATTTCGTTGTGCCGACAGGATCGAAAATCCCGATCGATTATGACGCAGAGAATGGACCAGTTCTGGCGGTCCGGGTGCAGGAGCTGTTCGGTCTTGCAACCCATCCCACCATCATGCACGGCAAATTGCCGCTGTTGCTGCATCTCCTCTCGCCCGCCCATCGCCCCATTCAGCTCACCCGTGATCTACCCGGCTTCTGGGTCGGAAGCTGGAAGGATGTGAAAGCGGATATGCGCGGACAATATCCCAAACATGTCTGGCCCGACGATCCGCTGAACACGCAAGCGACCCGGCGCGCCAAGCCGCGAAAATGAGCATTCTCGATGCCGACCAGACAAAGTGCCCGTCCGCCCGTTGATTCCCCTTCAGCGAGAGTGGGATGCATAGGATTTTGGATAATTATCAACTGACAACAGGGAAACGTAATGTGACCATTTCGCGTTCAACTGATGATTTTTTGCGATCAGTACTAAGCCCAAAGTGAAATATCTGTAGTATTTTGGCGCATAATTTACTGCAAAAGGTATAATTAACAGAATTTTCATCTGCATCAATCCGCATTGCAAGTGCCGCCAGAAGGCACGCTCCGGCATTGACACTCCACACCAACCCCTTGGCATTAAAGAAAAGAAATTTTCTGGCTGCAAACCGGGCAAGACCATGCAAGACTGTCCTTCAATGTTGTGCCAGACCCGTATTGCTTTGCAACAGACGGGCCGACAGGGTCGAGCGGATGCCAATCATTGCCGAAGGCAAACCTCTCCCGCACGGCATGGAACCAACGATAATTTGTTCCTTGAGCAATCGGGACGAAACACTCACGAAGGGGATTTGCATGTTGCGTCAATTTTTTGGTGCCGCTGTGCTTGCAACCATGATGGTCGCAAGCCCTGCATCTGCTGCTGACATCAAGCCTGCCGTTGTCTATGACCTTGGTGGCAAGAACGACCAGTCTTTCAACCAGTCTGCCTATTTCGGCGCTGAAAAATACATGAAAGATACTGGAACCGAATATAGCGATTTCGAGATCCAGAATGACACCCAGCGCGAACAGGCTCTGCGCCGTTTCGCTAAACGGGGTCACAATCCGATCATTGCCATCGGGTTCTCGCATGCTGGTGCGCTGGCGAAAGTGGCACCGGAATTCCCGGACACAAAATTCGCCATTGTGGATGAAGTTGTTGATCTGCCAAATGTTCGCTCCATCAAGTTCAAGGAGCACGAAGGCTCGTTCCTCGTCGGCCTGCTCGCTGCAAAGGCGGCCAAGACTGGCAAGGTCGGCTTTGTTGGCGGCATGGATATCCCGCTCATTCGCGCCTTTGCCTGTGGCTATAAGCAGGGTGCCAAGGCTGCCAATCCTGATGTTGAAATCTTCGAGAACATGATCGGCACGACCGGCGCTGCATGGAACGACCCTGTGAAGGGTGGGGAACTGGCCAAATCCCAGATCGACCGCGGCGCTGACGTGATTTATCACGCTGCTGGTGGTTCGGGTTCTGGTGTTCTGCAGGCTGTGACTGACGCCGGTAAACTCGGCATTGGCGTCGATTCCAACCAAAATGCCCTGCATCCAGGCAACATGCTGACCTCCATGGTCAAGCGTGTTGACACCGCAGTCTATAGTGCCTTCGAGGATCTGGCTTCTGACAACTGGACTTCAGGCATCTATGTTCTCGGACTGGCCGAGAATGGCGTAGAATGGGCTGATGATGAGTATAACAAGGACCTGATCACCGCCGATATGCGCGCTGCTGTCGATCAGGCATCCAAGGAAATCATCGATGGAAAAATCGTTGTCCACGACTATCGTGCTGACAACAGTTGCCCATTCTAAGCGGTTGACTTTGGAATAAAATGTGCCCCGTCCTCATTCTCGGATGGGGCGCATTTTTATTGCCATCAATAGTCAGATAATCGCTTGGAGCGCAAATTATCTACCGGCCGGCCACATCAGTGGCTCCTGAGCAACAAAGCCCACCCATACCACTCCGCACCATAAGTGAAGAGTGGGTCCCGGTTTATCTGTCCGGCAGTCTGGTTGAAGACACTCTCTGCGAGGCAAATAATAGGCGGGAGGGGCTGATAATTGGGGAAGAGATCTTGCATCTGGACGAGAAAACAAAGGCGCAGGGCAACAAAGGAGCCGGTGCACAAGGCTCTGGTGATGGGCAAACCGACGCGGTGCCCGCCATCCGTCTGGTCGGAATCGAAAAGCGGTTCGGCCCGGTCTACGCCAACAAGAATATCGATCTGAATGTCGCAAAAGGCTCCATTCACGGGATCATAGGTGAGAATGGCGCCGGCAAGTCGACACTGATGTCTATCCTTTATGGTTTTTATCAGGCTGATGGCGGCGAAATCTATGTGAATGGCAAACGCGAAACCATTCCTGATAGTCAGAAGGCCATCGCCGTTGGCATCGGTATGGTGCACCAGCATTTCATGCTGGTTGATAGTTTTTCGGTGCTTGAGAATGTGGTGCTCGGTGTGGAAGGCGGGTTGCTGCTACAAAAGGGCGAGGACAAGGCGCGCGCTGAGCTCGAGCGTCTGGCTGACGAATATGAGCTGAATATCGACCCTGACGCCCTGATCGAGGATCTCCCTGTTGGATTGCAACAGCGTGTCGAGATCCTCAAGGCGCTCTATCGTGGCGCAGACATTCTTATTCTGGACGAGCCAACCGGGGTGCTGACCCCGCCGGAAGCCGACCACCTGTTCCGCATTCTCGAGCAGTTGCGCGATCAGGGAAAAACCATTCTGCTCATCACCCACAAGCTACGCGAAATCATGGCCATCACCGATGAGGTTTCGGTTATGCGCCGAGGCGAAATGGTGGGCTCGGTGCACACCTCTGAGACCTCTGTTGAACAATTGGCCGAAATGATGGTTGGCCGCCATGTGCTGCTCAATGTCGAGAAAGGCCCTAGCAACCCAACCCGCGAAGTGCTCTCGGTTGAAAATCTGACGGTTACCGACAAGCGCGGCGTCGATCTGGTTAAGGATGTCTCTTTCAAGGTCCGTGCGGGCGAGATTGTCGGCATCGCCGGCGTGTCCGGTAATGGCCAGAGCGAGCTTATGGAAGCCATCGCAGGCATGATCACGGCCCGCTCGGGTACCATTGCAATCAATGGTGAAGTTACCAAGAAGCCCGATGCGCTGGATCGCCGCCATCGCGGCATGGCCCATGTGCCTGAAGATCGTCATCGCACCGGACTGGTGACAAAATTCCCGGCCAAGGAAAACATGATCCTAGGCTATCAGGACAGTGAAAAATATGGTGAAGGCCTGTTTCTCGATCCTACGGCGATCCTGAAGGAAACTCAGGACTTCATGGTGGATTTCGATGTCCGCCCAACGGATCCGCATTTGAAGGCCGCCAACTTTTCGGGCGGCAACCAGCAAAAGCTGGTGTTGGCCCGCGAAATGGAACGCGACCCGGATATCCTGTTGGTTGGACAGCCAACGCGCGGTGTTGATATCGGTGCCATTGAGTTCATTCACAAACGGCTCATTGAAATGCGCGATGCCGGCAAGGCCATTTTGCTGGTGTCGGTGGAACTGGATGAAATTCGGTCCTTGGCCGACCGTATCCTTGTGATGTTTGACGGCAAGATCGTGGGTGAGCGTCCGGCAGGGGCAACCGAGCAGGAACTTGGCCTGATGATGGCTGGCATTAACGACCCCGCCGAGATGGGAACAGATCCTATGGTCAGCGCAGAACTGGCCCGAGACAATACAGATAAGGCCCTCGTTGAAATGGCCAAAGGGGGTGAAAAATGAGCGCGCAATCTGAAAAACTGCCCCGTTGGGTCGATTATGGCCTGATCCCGTTGCTCAATCTGGCCGCCGCCTTGCTGGTCTCCGGTATGGTGGTGCTGTTGATTGGCGAAAACCCGCTCGAAGCGGTCTATTGGCTGGTGCAAGGTTCGCTTGGCTATGGCGAAGGCATCGGTTTTACGCTCTATTACACCACAAACTTCATCTTCACCGGCCTTGCTGTCGCTGTTGCCGCTCATGCTGGCATGTTCAACATCGGTGGGGAAGGGCAGGCCTATGTGGGAGGCCTTGGGGTGACGCTCGCCTGTCTGGCGCTGGACCATTATGTGCCATGGTATGTGACCTTTCCGTTCGCGTTGATTGGGGCTGCGGTGTTCGGGGCGGCGTGGGCCACCATTCCGGCCTATCTTCAGGCCAAGCGCGGTAGCCACATCGTGATCACCACGATCATGTTCAACTTCATATCCTATTCCCTGATGGCCTATCTACTGGTGCAGGTCTTCAAACAGCCTGGCTCCATGCAGCCGGAAAGTCGCACCTTCCTTGAAGGCGGCCGCCTGCCTTTCATTCATGATGTGGCCGGATGGTTCGGCATCAAGATGGCCGCTTCCCCTCTCAACCTGTCCTTCGTGGTTGCCCTTTTGGCCTGTGTTTTTGTTTGGGCGCTCATCTGGCGCACGCGACTTGGCTATGCCATTCGAACGTTCGGAACCAATCAGGACGCCGCCGTCTATGCGGGCATGAATCTGTCGCGCATCATCATCATTACCATGATGATCTCCGGCGGCCTTGCCGGTCTGATGGCCCTCAACGAGGTCATGGGCGCGCAGAACCGCCTGCTACTCGATTATGTCACCGGCTATGGCTTTGTTGGGATTGCCGTAGCGCTCATGGGGCGATCTCACCCGGTGGGGATCATCATGGCATCGATCCTGTTTGGCATGCTCTATCAGGGCGGTGCCGAGTTGGCGTTTGAAATGCCCAAGATCACCCGCGATATGATCATTTCCATTCAGGGGCTGGTGATCCTCTTTGCCGGTGCCATGGAGCATATGTTCCGTCCTGCGCTGGTGCGGATTTTCACATCAAGCCACAATGAACTTGGACAAGAGGCGTAAGGGAGCGTGACCATGGACCTATTGCAAACACTCATTCTTACGACAGACTCGGCCGTTCGCCTCTCTGTTCCGCTTCTTTTCGCCTGTCTTGCCGGGCTCTATTCCGAACGCTCCGGCGTTGTTGATATCGGACTGGAAGGCAAGATGCTTGGTGGCGCCTTTGCCGCTGGTGCCGTCGCCGCGGTAACAGGCTCTGCGTGGCTTGGGCTGTTGGCAGCCGTGCTGGTGTCCATCGGTCTGGCGCTGGTGCATGGCTATGCATCGATTACCCAACGTGGCAACCAGATTGTATCGGGCGTTGCCATCAACTTCGTGGCGGCTGGCCTGACCGCTCTGCTCGGACAAGCCTGGTTCAGTCGCGGCGGCAAAACCCCGCAATTGCCCAATACGGCTCGCTTCAATGAAATTATCTTGCCTTTTGCCGATGCCGCCAAGGATATTCCAATTATCGGTTCAATTTATTCCGAAGTCATTTCGGGGCATTCCCTGCTGGTTTACGCTGCCTTTGCCGCTATTCCGCTGACATGGTGGGCGCTTTATCGCACCCGCTTTGGCTTGCGTTTGCGCGCAGTGGGGGAAAATCCAGGTGCGGTTGATACGGCCGGTATTTCGGTTGTATGGATGCGCTATCGCGCCGTTGTCATCACGGGCGTTTTATGCGGCTTTGCAGGGGCTTATCTGTCCATTGCCCAGTCTGCTGGCTTTTCCAAAGACATGACCGCAGGCAAGGGTTTCATCGCACTTGCGGCGCTGGTCTTTGCCAAATGGAAGCCGCTCAACGCGCTTGGGGCCTGTTTCCTTTTCGGCTTCCTTGATGCAGTCGGTATTCGCTTGCAGGGCACCCAATTGCCGGTTATCGGCGAAGTGCCAGTGCAGGCCATGCAGGCTCTGCCTTATGTGCTGACCGTTGTGCTGCTGGCAGGCTTCATCGGCAAATCCATTCCACCGAAGGCATCCGGTGTGCCATACGTGAAGGAACGCTAGGGTCGCCATGTCAGAACCATCCCTTGCTTTGACCAAAGACAGCCTAGAGCTCCTCAGTCTCGCCACAAAAGCGCGGGACAAGGCCTATGTGCCCTATTCGAAATTCAGGGTCGGGGTTGCCTTGCGTACGCGCTCAGGCACCGTCCATGTGGGCTGCAACATCGAGAATGCCTCTTATCCCGAAGGCTGGTGCGCCGAAACGTCCGCCATTTCCGCCATGATCATGGCGAGTGACGGCGCCGGAAGCTCCGAGATCGAGGAACTGGTGGTGGTCGCCGAGCACAGCCAGCCGATCACCCCGTGTGGTGGATGCCGCCAGCGCATCAAGGAATTTGGCACGCCCGAGACGGTGATCCATTCGGCCGATCTGAACGGCATCCAGAAAAGCTTTACGCTGGCGGGTCTGCTGCCCGCCGCATTTGATCTCAAAGCGGAGGAATAGATGACCACCAAAGGTCTGGCACAGGATGCAGCACAGCGCATCCTCGACAAGGTGAAAGAACCTGTGACCGTTGGCATGGTGCTGGGATCAGGTCTCGGTGCCCTTGCCGATGAGGTCGAAAACGCCCACCGGTTTGCTTATTCCGAGCTGCCCGGTTTTCCGGTTTCCTCCGTCTCATCCCACGCCTCCGAGCTGGTCGTCGGCACCTTGATGGGCGTTCGCGTCGCGATCCTTGCAGGGCGCGCCCACTATTACGAAAAGGGCGACGCAACGGTGATGAAGCAGCCACTGGCAACCCTGAGAGCCCTCGGTTGTGAGCAGGTTTTGCTGACCAACGCGGCAGGCTCGCTGCGTGTCGAGGTCGCGCCGGGCAATCTGATGCTGATCGAAGATCACATCAACTGGTCCGGCCGTTCACCTCTCATCGGAGTGGAATCCGACGACCGTTTCGTCGGGCTGACCGAGGTTTATGATGCTGAGATTCGCGCCAATCTCAAGAAAGCCGCTGCTCACGCCGGTGTGCCGCTGGAAAGTGGTGTCTACACGTGGTTCTCCGGGCCCAATTTCGAGACGCCGGCAGAAATCCGCGCAGCCCGGATCATTGGCTCGGATGCCGTCGGCATGTCGACTGTGCCTGAAGTGATCCTTGCGCGCTGGATGGGCCTCAAGGTGGGGGCGATCTCCACCATCACCAATTATGGGGCAGGCATGACCGGCGACGAGCTTTCACACCATGAGACCAAGGAAGTCGGGGCGATCGGTGCGGAGAAACTGATCAAGGTGATCCGTGCCTATCTCGGCGCAATGGCCTGAGGCCGGTTTCGAACCGCCCAACAGGCGCCTTCTGACAGCAACAAAGGGTTTTCAAACCCGCGCAGCAATGAAGAGACCACAGTATGGACAGCAAACAGTTGGCTCGAAAGGCCATTTCTCTGCTTGATCTGACAAATCTCAATGATGATTGCACCGATGAGGCCATCGAGGCCCTGTGTGCCAAGGCGCAGACCCCCTATGGCAACACGGCCGCCGTCTGTGTCTGGCCGCGCTTTGTCAAAAAGGCGGGTGAATACCTCAAAGGCACCGGCATCAAGATCGCAACCGTGGTCAACTTCCCTCAAGGAGGCGAGAGCCTTGAGGCGACGCTTGACGAAACCGTCAAGGCCATCGCGGACGGGGCTGACGAGATCGATCTGGTCATCCCCTACAAGGCATTTTTGGCGCAGCGGCGCGGGTTCGCGGAAACGATGGTCCTCAGGGTCAAGGCGGCTCTGCCCGAAACAGTCAGGCTGAAGACCATTCTGGAAACCGGTGAATTGAAAGATCCTGCCATCATCCGCGCTGCCTCCGATATGGCGATCACGGCAGGCGCTGATTTTATCAAGACCTCCACCGGCAAGGTCAGCGTCAATGCCACGCCAGAAGCAGCCGAGATCATGATCAAGGCGATTGCGGACAGCGGCAAACCCGTTGGTTTTAAACCGGCCGGTGGTGTGCGCAGCTTGGATGATGCGGGCGTCTATCTCGCCATTGCCGAGAAACACATGGGCGCTGACTGGGCAAGTCCCGAGACCTTCCGGTTTGGCGCTTCGGGCGTGCTTGACGCCCTGATTGCAGTCATGGAAGGCGAAACGGCCGAAGCGGGCGAGGGCTACTGATGCTGCCACAGGAAATCATCCGCAAAAAGCGCGACGGAGGCACGTTGAGCGCTGAGGAAATTCAGTTTTTCGTCAACGGCATCACCGATGATTCCGTGAGCGAAGGCCAGATTTCCGCGCTTGCCATGGCCGTGTATTTTAAGGGCATGGAATATGACGAGCGCGTTGCACTGACGCTTGCCATGCGCGATTCCGGCGAGGTGCTCGACTGGTCAGATCTGGATGGCCCGGTGATCGACAAGCATTCAACTGGCGGCGTCGGGGACAATGTCTCGCTGATGCTCGCACCGGCGCTTGCTGCCTCTGGTGTCTATGTGCCGATGATTTCCGGGCGCGGTCTTGGACACACTGGCGGCACCCTCGACAAATTTGACTCCATCCCCGGCTATGTCACCCAGCCCGACAATGCTCTTTTCCGCAAGGTAACCTCGGAGGTTGGCTGCGCCATCATCGGCCAGACCGCCAACCTGGCCCCGGCGGACAAGCGCTTCTACGGCATTCGCGATGTGACCGCGACGGTGGAGAGCATCCCGCTGATCACGGCATCGATCCTGTCCAAGAAGCTGGCCGCTGGCCTTCATGGCCTCGTGCTGGATGTTAAATCCGGCTCCGGTGCCTTCATGCCCAGCCACGAAGAGAGCATCGAGCTGGCAAAAAGCCTTGTTGCCGTGGCAAATGGGGCAGGTGTCAGGACCTCAGCCCTCATCACCGATATGAACGAGCCACTGGCCACCGCTGCCGGCAATGCCATCGAAATGAAGAATGCGGTCGAGTTTCTCACTGGAGCCGCTATTGATCCGCGCAACTGGGACATCACCGTCGCACTGGGAGCGGAGATGCTGACCATTGCGGGGCGTGTCGCGGATCGGGACGAGGGCACCCGCAAGATGGAAGAGGTCTATCGCTCCGGCGCGGCAGCTGAAAAGTTCGGCCAGATGGTCACAGCCCTTGGCGGTCCTGCTGACTTCATGGAACGCTGGCAATCCCATCTGACCCTCGCGCCCAAGGTCGTTGATGTGTTTGCCGAGCAGGAAGGCGTTGTCGAGGCCATCGATACGCGGCAGGTCGGTATTGCGGTGGTTGAGCTTGGTGGCGGCCGGGTCCGGGCAAAAGACGCCATCGACCACTCGGTGGGCCTTGATCAGCTTGCCGGTCTTGGTGCAAAGGTCGATGCCGGGACACCGATTGCAAGGGTCTATGCCCACAATGACGATCAGGTCAAACTGGCAACGAACCGCCTTCGCAAGGCCTACAGCATTGGTGCGTCCGGTGCGCAAAGCAACAGCATCTATCAGATCATCGATCGCTAGGCGGTCGAGCGCATGTGACGGGTTGAGCGGTCGGTGTCTTCCGTGCCGCTCCCTTTGACTTAACAGGAGAGAACGGTATGGCACGGGCATTTCTACTGGTTCTGGATTCCTTTGGCATCGGCAACGCGCCCGACGCCGACCAATATGGCCATCCTGAGAGCGATAAGGGCTCGGATACCCTTGGCCATATCGCAGCTGCTTGCGCCAACGGCAAGGGCGACAAGGAAGGTTTGCGCTCTGGCCCGTTGAGCCTGCCAAATATGGACCGGCTCGGTCTGGGCCTCGTTGCCGAGAAGGCAACCGGTGCGCGCCCGGCCAATCTTGATTACAGGGGCGAGCCAGAAGCGCTCTGCGCCAACGCACTTGAGATTTCCAAGGGCAAGGACACCCCGTCCGGCCATTGGGAAATCGCAGGCGTCCCTGTGCCTTTTGACTGGGGCTATTTCCCGGACAAGCAGCCGACCTTTCCCGCCGACATGACCCGGGCCTTTATCGAGAAGTCGGGCGTGCCAGGTATCCTTGGCGACAAACATGCCTCGGGCACGGTGATCATTAACGAGTTGGGAGAAGAGCATATCCGCTCTGGCAAGCCCATCTGTTATACCAGCGCGGACTCGGTCTATCAGATCGCCGCCCACGAAGAGCACTTTGGCCTCGAGCGGCTCTATGAGATCTGCGAAATTGCCTATGAGTTGGTCAAGCCTTACAACATTGGCCGGGTCATCGCGCGGCCCTTCATCGGCGAGACACCAGCCGATTTCGAGCGCACCGGCAACCGGCGAGATTTTTCGGTCCTGCCGCCCGAGCCGACCTTGCTGGACCGCACCAAGGCGGCAGGGCGTCAAGTGTTTGCTGTTGGCAAGATTTCCGATATCTTCGCCGCCCAAGGCGTGACGAAAAAGATGAAGGCCACCGGCAACCCGCAGATTTTCGAGACCACGCTGAAGGCCATATCCGAGGCGGGAGACGGCGATCTGGTCTTCTCCAATCTCGTTGATTTCGACATGCATTATGGTCATCGGCGCGACATTCCCGGCTATGCCGCCGCGCTGGAATACTTCGATGCGCGCATCCCCGAACTGGAGGCTGTTCTCAAGCCCGGCGACATGGTGATCCTGACCGCCGATCATGGCTGTGATCCGAGCTGGCCGGGAACCGATCACACCCGCGAACAGGTGCCGGTGATGATGTTCGGGCCGGGTATCAAGGCACGCTATGCCGGTCAGCGCGGGACGTTTGCCGATATCGGCGAGACTGTGGCCGACCATCTGGGACTGACCCCCGGCAAGCACGGCACATCCTTTCTCAAGGCATGAGGATGAAAGGGATGATGCTTAAAACAAATGGCCTGATCGGGGTTGCTGCAGTCCTTCTCGTCGTCGCTGGACCAGCACCAGTCAGGGCCGATGACACCAAGACCTGCCCTGTTGATCCCAGAGAGGCGGCTCACACGATGTGGCCCATGAAGGAGGCCTTCGCCCCACAGATGCGCATGCTCAAGGGCAAGCACGCCTGTGGTCAGTGGCTCCGATGTGAGCGCCGCCTCAAGACCACAGAATGGCATTGCAAGTGGCTCGGCGACAAAGAGTCCTGAAACGACAACGACAGAACCAACGGACAAAGCATGGCATCCAAAGCGCTAGAATCCTCAGGCAAATCCCTTCTGAAAGCCGAATTGCACGTCCATATTGAAGGGGCAGCCCATCCGGAACTTGTGCAGAGGCTCGCCGCGCGGCACGGAACCAACCTTGACGCCATCATGCGCGCGGATGGGACCTATATATGGGAAGACTTCACCACCTTCCTCCAATGCTATGATCGGGTGGCTGCCGTTATCACCACGCCTGAGGATTATGCCGACCTCACCGAGGACTATCTGCTGCGCAACGCTGCCGAAGGGTGCGCCTATACTGAGTTCTTTCTCTCGCCTGACCATGTCGCACTTCTGGGGATGAGCTACGACAACCTCCTTGAAGGCGTCACCGAAGGCTTGCGGCGCGCCCGCGAGACATGCGCCGCTCAAGGGTTCCCCATCGATGCCCGTTTCATTGTCACGTGCCTTAGGCACATGGGGCCGGAACCGGCCATCGAAGTGGCAAAACGCGTGGCGGCGAGACCGCATCCGCTTGTGACCGGCTTTGGCATGGGAGGGGACGAACGCCTGCATTCGCAGCTTGCGTTCAAACCAGCCTTCGAGATTGCGCACGATGCGGGGCTCGCCTGTACCACCCACGCTGGAGAGTTTGGCGGACCGGAGAGCGTCCGCAACGCCCTTGATCATCTGCCGGTGACGCGTATCGGTCACGGCGTTCGGGCGAGCGAGGATGCCGACCTGATGCGACGGCTGGAGGATGAGCAGATCCTGCTGGAGGTATGCCCGCATTCGAATGTGGCGCTCGGTGTTTATCCATCCTTGTCCGATCATCCGCTCACAAAGCTGATGGCCGCAGGGGTCAAGACAACCGTCTCCTCTGATGATCCCCCTTTCTTTGCGACGTCCATCGGCAAGGAATACGACGCCCTGCAAGCCCTTCATGACTGGGATCACGCCACCATGGAAGGCTTCACCCGGCGGGCCTTCGAGGCAGCCTTTGTCGATGAGCCCACCCGGTCAGAGTTGCTGGCCCGGCTTTCGCATCCGGTCTGATCGCATTTGTTAACAGTCGCATCAAGAAAGCGGTTCGTGGGTCGCAAAGCATGATGCCTGCTTCTTGCCCTTTTGACTTGCCATCGGCTAAGAAGAGGGGATGTCCCCAAACCAGAAATACGAAGGATTCGGCCATGGAGCAGGTAACCGTCGTCAACCACCCGCTGGTGCAGCACAAGCTGACCATCATGCGCGAAAAGGATACGTCGACCGCGTCCTTCCGGCAGCTGTTGCGCGAGATCTCTCACCTGCTTTGCTATGAAGCCACGCGTGAGCTGGAAATGACCACCAAGAACATCGAAACGCCTCTGATGGAAATGAAGGCACCAACCCTTTCGGGCAAAAAGCTGGTCTTTGCGTCGATCTTGAGGGCTGGCAACGGTCTTCTTGAAGGCATGCTCGATCTGGTGCCGGCAGCGCGCGTTGCCCATGTCGGCCTTTACCGCGATCCTCAAACCTTCGAAGCTGTCGAATATTATTTCAAGGCGCCCGAAGATCTTGAAGATCGGTTGGTGATCGCGGTGGACCCGATGTTGGCAACGGCCAATTCGGCCGTTCTGGCAATCAATAAGCTCAAGGAGCGCGGTGCGCAAAACATTCGCTTTGTGTCGCTTCTGGCTGCTCCTGAAGGCATAGATGCCTTCACGACGGCTCATCCAGACGTGCCAGTGATCACTGCGGCCATCGACAAGAAGCTGAATGAGAAAAACTACATCCTGCCCGGCCTCGGTGATGCCGGTGACCGGATGTATGGCACCAAGTAGCTTTTTGGTGCGGATCGGTGTCCTGGAATGAACCCGCTTGGGCGGGTTCATATCCCGTTTACGCTGAGCGGTGAAATGCACGCTGATCCGGTGGCGTCTTAACCGGATGGTTGGGCTTGCCTGTCACTGTGTCCAAAACTCACGGCAACAGGACACGTCCATCATGGCACGCCTTATTTTTCTTGCCATACTGGCTATTGGCGTCTTCAGCGTCATTCCCCCGCTGGCCCAAAAATGGGCAGTCGAGAATGGCTATATGGAGCCGGGCGGCACAAGCGATCCCTCAGCCTATGTGAGCACCAAGGAACCCGCCAAGAAAGTCCGGCGCAGTGGCCGAGCGGTGCTGCGGGCGGATTCCAGTGGCCACTATGTGGTCAAGGCCTATATCAACAACCGCCCGATCCGTGTCGTTATCGACACCGGCGCAACGGTCGTTGCCTTGACTTACGAGGATGCGAAAAGCTTGGGGTTATATCCCAAAAAATCCGATTTCACGGTCCCGGTCAACACGGCCAACGGGCGCATGTACAATGCGCGGGCACAGTTGCAATCGGTGCGGATCGGAGAGGCCGAAGAGCGAAACATCAAGGCCATCATCGCCCCGAAAGGCGCGCTTGGTATCAGCCTGATGGGAATGAGTTATCTGAAGAAACTCAAAAGCTTCCGCTTTTCAAACGGCAAACTCATTCTTGAAAGCTGAGGTTTGGTCCCGCCCGCCATGGCGAGCGGAACATCTCATGGCAATGCCTAGACGTCGAAACCGTAGCCTCTGAGATCCTGCGCCAGCAGATAGGGGCTGGTGAAGTGATGGGCATGCATGCCAACCGCCCGCGCGGCCTCGACATTCTTTGCGCTGTCATCGATGAACAGGCAATCCGAGGCATCCAGATTGTTGCGTTCCAGAAGAACCCGATAGATTGCCGGATCGGGCTTGATGAGCTTTTCATCCCCCGAGATCACAATATCGATGAAGGCCTTCAGGGTCGGAAATCGGTCCTGACATTCTGCGAAGGTGTCAGCGGCAAAGTTGGTGATGGCATAAAGCGGTGTGTTCAATGCTTCGAGCCGTTCCTTGATCAGGACCGTTCCGGCAATCACACCCGGCACCATATGTTGCCAATGTTTGCGATAAGCTTTGATCTCGGTTTCATACTGCGGAAAGGATGGAATGAGCGCGGCTTCGGCCTCTTCCCAATTCCGGCCACGATCCTGTTCCAGATTCCAGGCTTCCAGACCGGTTTCGTCAATGAAGGCCTGCGCCGCGTCACGGTTCTGAAAATAGGATTCATAGAGATAATGCATGTCCCAACGCAGCAGCACATTGCCGATATCGAAGACCACGATTGACGGATTCTTGTTCATTCCAACTCCAAGCATGAAGGCTATTGTGATTGATCCAGAAGGCGTATCACCGCAAGATGACCAATATATGATTCGATCCCATACTATCAGCCCAGATCAACAGCCAGACCAACCGTTAAGAGAGCCGCCGTTTGATGTTTAAGACCCATGCATCCGCAACAGCCGTCCTGAAGGAAAAAGGCTCCAGAGCCCTGTTCCTGTTGGTGCTCTTGGTTCTTGGGCTCACCGCTCTGACGCCCAGAGTAAAGGCGCAGGACGTCGTCGAGAGCAGGGAGTTGGGCGATCTTGTCGCACCAGCGCCGGAGCGAGCCAGCCCCGACACGGGCATGAACACGAGAACCGATGCCGATATCAACGGCGAGCCAATTGTTGATCTGACCGGCGCACCAGAGCAGACGCTTCCATCCTCCATCGAGACTTTGGGAGAGGCTCTCACCCAGAGCAGCGACAATCAGATCGAACTGATCGATAACACCCACACCCTGCGCATTGGTCTGATGGCCGAGCGAGGACCGTCCTATTTGCAACGGCGCATCAAACCCTTTCGCGACTATCTGGAAAGGGAGCTGTCGCGTCCCGTGGAGATCATCGCCTTTACCGATATGAAGGCAATGATGGGCGCGCAGACGTCAAAACAGATCGATTATGCGACCTACCCGGCAGGAGCCTTTGCCATGGCGCAGGCAGCTTGCGGGTGTTTGTTGCCTTTGGTCGCCCCCGTTTCTCAGTCGGCACCGGAAGGGATTTACATCCTGATGATCGTGCGCGCCCAGAGCGGCATCAAGAGCTTGGCGGACATGACGGGCCGATCGTTGGCCTTGTCGTCCCGCAGTGGCGCCTTGCCCTATCATATGGCGCTGAGCGAGCTGCAGCGGGCTGGCCTTGACCCGAACCGGGATCTGGCGGTGGTGTATAGCCGCGATACCCCTCAGGAGGCTCTGTCCTTGTTGCAAAAGGGCGAAGTGGATGCGGCTCTGGTCTGGTCCTCGACCCAATACAGCCAGCGCCTGTTTGACAGCCCCGGTGCTGTTTCGGCCTTTCTGGAAGAAAGAAAGGCCAACACAGGGACGACCCAGAGGCCCGATTTCATCTCCATATGGAGTTCTCCGGCCATTCCAGCCGGTCCGCACGTTGTGCATGCGGACATGCCCAAACAGGACCGCGCCGATCTCATCACTGCCCTGACGGCGATGAACACGAAGGACCCGGCTGCCTATGATGCCATCGAGCTTTATCACGATGGTGGGTTCCGCCGCGTCTCGGTTGACGACTATGACCCCATCGTCAAGATCGCAACGGCGAAATAGGGGAAACGTCAAGGCGGTGAGCGGTGGTGCGGTGAGGGACAGGATCTGGACCGCAAGGCTCAGGAGCAGTTGATGGCCGATGAAATCCGGGGTGTGAAGATGGCGTTGTCCCGGAAGGTCATGTCGGTGAAGCCTCTCGCGTCGCCGTACAGAGACCGACCGGAATAGAGAACCGTATAGTCGACTTCCGTCGCCGCCATCATGTAGAAACTGTTCGCAATGATCAGTCCCTCGGGCAGCGAATTCTCATCCAGCATTTGTGTGCCAAAGCTGCAGACCACGGTGACCCGTTCTCTCGCATCCACTCTCAAGCCAATCAGGTTCGCCCGCTTGGTGTATTGGGTATAGGGGAACATGGCTTTGTCGAAAATATCCGACACCCTGTTCCAGTCCTCCGCACTGAAGGAATTACCCTGAGTGGCCAGATCCGCGATGATCGCTGCTGAAAGCGAGGCCTTGCGTTTCACGGCAATGGCGTTCGTTGCCTCCCACGTCGCAACGATCAGCAAGGCAAAGATTGGCAGAATGAGTGCAAACTCCACAACAGCGAGGCCCTTGTCGTCTTTTGCAAAGGGTCTGGAGTGAGACCGAATCTTGCTCAGAATTGTCATCTCGGTTACCTGAAAACGCGCTTGAGGCTGGTTGCCCGGATTGCTGACTGCAGCGTCTGTTCTTTGCAGTCAGGGCCAGATCAGTTGAAGGGTTCGTTGCGAAAGGCTGTGACGGATGTCAGGACGAAACGATTTGGCTTGTCGTCATTCGACGTGGCCAAAAGGTCGAACAGGCTGTTGAATGCCGTGATCGGCAATGTCGCCTTGACGATGACATAGTCAGCGCCATCGCCCGGATTATATTGCTCGTTGTCCTCCTCGGGAGCATTCGTTGATAATCCTGCGAGCGAAGGTGAACTTTCCACGTCGATCAGGATGCTCTCGAGGCAATTCGCTTTGGGGATGGTCAGATAGGTGCAAATGAAATCCTTGAATTCCCCCTGTCCCATTCCTGCGGCTTCGACGCGCCCGACCCTGATCTGTCGCCCGGCTTCCTGGACGGCATCTTCCAATGATGCACCAGTCCAGAAAAAGTGGGCAATCGAAATGATCACGAACAACATGCCAAAGAAAGGCGCTGCAACCAGTGCAAACTCGACGGCTGTCGCGCCATCTTCATCCCTGCTGAAACGGGACGCCACAGCAGGCGGGGTCGGTCCGTGCTTGCGGTCGTGCCATTGGCGCACTGGTATGAACAAGGATCGCATCAATGAACCTCACACGAAAAATAAAAACAGAGAAGGGCTCCTGCTTTTTCCAAGTGGAGCTCGGAGCCGCCCCATCATCAGGTCTTGCAAGGATGGCGGTTTGACAGGGCCGGAAAATGTGCCCCGTATTTTGAACCCACGATGCCAGAAAATCGTTTAGGAATGATTGGCAAGGTTGGTTAATGAAGGCCACAGGCTGACCTGAGACAGCCAAAATCCGCCTGTTGCTGGCCGCAAGGTCAGCCGCAACAGTCCCTTCGCCGATCAGACCACGTCCGTGAACTATTCTTCCTGCTGCATGTTGGTGGCCTCGCCATTGGCCATGTCACGATAGGCCGTGATCTGGCCCGCCAGGGCCTTCAACTTGTCATTGTTGTCCCCGACGCGGAAGACCGGTTCACAGTAGGGTGAGCAGGCCATCGTTTCGCGACCCGTTCCCTTGTAGATCACGACATGGCTGTCCGTCGCAGAGGAGACCCGCAGCAACTCATCGGCGATCGGCTCCCCGTCGGAATCCAGAACGATCAGATTGGTGGTGCCAAATTGCTTGCCGGTGATGATCAGGGTTTGACTGTCCTTGATCGTGGCATCGGCAATGGCTGGGTTCCCCAGGATGATCATGGCAGCAGGACGCGACACGCGCATCACCTTGGCCCGATCAACCTTGACGTCAATCATGGGATAGTCTTGGGCGGAGGCAACCGAACTGCCCAGAAGCAGTACAGACAGGACAAGTGCTGAAACAGCAGAAACGACTTTCATACCTAACTCCGTCGAACCGGTTGCAGGGCAGGGGCCGGATCTTCCCCTTGATATAGGTTGACAGCAATGATCGCACAGAGATCTCGATGTGCGTGCAGCACGGCACCCATGAAGGTTTTTTCAGGCGCAGCTACGATCAACTTGGTCAAGGATGAAAAAAATTGGTGAAGGAAGACTTAAAGAGCGTCTCTGTCCAGAAAAACAGTACGCAAAGTCAGCGCCATTTCGTCAATATCAGTCAGTGTAATTATGATTCAGACAATGGATGTTTGAGTGTTGAGTTGATTTAAAATTGCATTAATCATTATATACTAAGTAAATACGAAGCTTAAATTCTTTTCACTAAAATTTAACTGCGATATTTGCTCTGATTTCTGAGTTTTAAGTTATGAAATTTTAACTATAATAACGGGAAGGTTCGTATTTTACCGCTTTTAGGGGCATATTTAACTACTTGGAAACAGGTTCGGAATAAAAGTTTATTTGTCCGAGGCGATCTTCCTAATGCAAAAAGCATATGCCTCAGGATGGAAGAGCTGTCAAAACGTGGAATACTAGGAGTCCAACCATGAAAAATTTTGCTCGTTTTATCGAAGATGAATCCGGTGCAACCGCAATCGAATACGCACTGCTCGCTGGCCTGATCGGCATCGGTATCGTAACCGCTGCAGGAACCCTGCGCGACGAAATCGTCCTTCTGATGGGTCGTATCTCTACCGCCCTTCAGGGTGCTGTCGTCAGCTAATCGGCTGCACACGACCAGAAATAAGCGAAAGGCTGCCCTCGGGCGGCCTTTCGTTTTTGATTGCAATTATTCCTTTTATTTCAATCCTTTGGTAATGAGTTTCGTCTAGCATTTCGCTCGGGACAAGAGTTGCTTGAGCGATCCGCAAACACTGGATTGTCAAGTCGGATGCAAATGGGGGCTGTATGATGTTGGACACGTTTTTCGCTTGGGCCTTGATGCTCTTTGCACCCTTGGTGTTTGCCTATGCAGGGAGCTCGGACCTGTTCAACATGCGCATTTCCAACCGCATCGCTCTTCTTTTATTGCTGCCCTTTCCGATCTTTGCCTGGGGCGTCGATATGTCCTGGACCACGGCTCTTGCCCATGTCGGTGTCTCGATTGTCACGCTCGCCGTTTGCTATTTTTTCTGGATGCAAAAGTGGATAGGCGGCGGAGATGCGAAATTTGCAGCAGCAGCAGCCCTTTGGCTTGGCCCTGGTCTGACCATCTGGTTTTTCGCTGCCACATCGATTTACGGGACGGTCTTGGCTCTCGTCCTCGTCATGTTCCGCGCACAGGTTCTCCCAGAGTTCATCCTCAAGATGGATTGGGCGCTGCGCCTTCACAACGTCAAACGTATCCCCTACGGCCTTGCGTTGTCGGCGGCCGGATTGCAGTTCTATGCCATGTCCGACTGGATGTCGACCGGCGTCCATCTTGCAAGCATTTCCTGATCAGCCAGCCGTGTTGAAATGGGGCTCGCCGGTGCCGAAAACTCTGAAGCCGCAATGTACACGTGCCTTTGCGGCGAGTTTTGTACGGAATTTCCCAAGTCCAAACCTTCAGAGAAACATTTATAGAAGCGAGTAAATTTCGGCTAAGTTAGCCGCAAATTGCAAGTTTCACTTTATATTAATCATACCTGCTTACCTGTCGTTAACCATAAGTGTTGGACACTGTGTCAGGAGCGCCTGTGCGCTCGAATGCCGTCTGTCGCCTAGCATCCATGGGAACCAAGGACATGAAAGTAGCGCGTATTGCCGTAATTGCCATTGCACTTATTGCAGGATTGTTCGCCCTGATCCTTGCGAGATCGATGGGTGGCGGTGACAAGTCCGAACCAGTGGTGATCACCAAGGAAGCACCGCAGATCAAAATGGATGAGGTTTTGACGGCTGCGAACAACATTCCCCTTGGAAGCAATCTGACAGCGGACATGTTTGTCTGGCGCAAGTGGCCAGTGGGCAGCACTGGCCCGGGTTTCATCCTTCGCAGCAAGCGGCCTGAGGCCGACAGCGAATTGCTTGGCTCGGTTGCGCGTGGCTCTTTCCTCAGCGGTGAACCGATCAATGAAGCCAAGATCGCCACGGCAGGCAAGGGGATGATGGCCTCGATCTTGCCAAAGGGCTATCGCGCCGTTGCGACCCGCATCTCCCCGGAGACAAGTGCCGGCGGTTTCATTCTGCCCAAGGACAGGGTTGATGTGATCCTGACAGTCGAAAGCAACCGGGGCGTAGCCTCCGAGACGATCCTTAGCAACATCCGTGTGCTGGCGATCGATCAGACGGTCGAGGATCAGGACGGCCAGAAAGTCGTCGTCGGAGAAACCGCGACCCTCGAACTGACGCCGAGCCAGAGTGAAGTCCTCGTCACCTCCCAGCGCCAGGGGCAACTCGCCCTTGCTTTGCGCTCTCTGGAAGACGCCAAGGGCGACGATCCGGACGTGGATGACAGAAGTGGAACGATCACGCTCGTGAGAAACGGCAATCTGATCAAGAGGACCGTGAAGCAATGAGTAAAGTTTTGGAGTTCGGGACCATGATCGACACCGCGCGCTCAATTCCTTTAGTGGCTGGCGTGAAACCGCCATTCGCCAAGGCGATGCATGCGTTCCTGGCGATTGCCGCGGCCATCATGATGACCCTGACGATGGGCACAATCACACCTGTTGAGGCCGCATCAACCATGCGCCTCAAGGCAGCCAGTGCCAATGGCCGCAATCTGACGGTTGGCCTCAACAAGTCGATTGTTATCGAGACGCCACGGGACGTCCGCGATGTTCTGGTTTCCAACCCGACCATCGCCGATGCGGTCGTACGTAGCACCCGCCGCGTTTATGTCATCGGCAACAAGGTGGGGCAGGCCAACATTGTGCTCTTTGATGGCAAGGGCAGACAGATCGCCAGCTTCGACATCGACGTTGCGCGTGACAATTCCGCTTTGACTGCGCTTCTGCGCCGGACCATTCCCAGAAGTGACATCAAGGTCGAAGGCGTTGGTGAGGGGGTTGTGCTCAGCGGTCATGTTCGCAACCCGTCCGACGCGGAAAAGGCAAAAGATCTTGCCGTGAGCTATGTTGGCGACGCCAAACTGGTCAGCAACTATATCGCCGTTGAAGCCCGCGAGCAGGTTCAACTGCGTGTCGTGGTCGCCGAAGTCGAGCGCAGCGTTACCAAGCAGTTGGGCATCAGCCTGACCGGACAGGGATCGCGCGGCGGCGCCTTGTTGGCCGGCATTGTCGACACGCCTTTTTCTGCCAGCCAGCTGCAATTGTCCAATACGGAACTCGGATTGCGTCTGGGGGGCGGAGGCAACGTTATTCAGGCCAACTTGAGGGCCATGGAGCGAAATGGTCTGGTTCGAACCCTTGCCGAGCCCAACCTGACAGCAATCTCCGGCGAACGCGCGGACTTTCTCGCAGGTGGCGAATTCCCGATTCCCGTTGGTCTTGACGAGAACAAGATCTCCATTGAATTCAAACAGTTCGGTGTGTCCCTCGGCTTCCGGCCGATTGTGCTTTCAGAAAACCGGATCAGCCTGCAAATCAAGACAGAAGTCTCAGAGATCGACACCGAAACGTCAATCCAGCTCGGAAGTCAGACGAACGGCTTTGCCCTGACGATTCCCGGTCTGAAGGTCCGCCGTTCCGAAACGACGCTCGAACTGCCCTCTGGCGGTACGATGGCGATGGCAGGGCTGCTGAATGACGAGGTCCGCAAGAATATCGACGGCTTCCCCGTACTCAAGGATGTTCCGGTCCTCGGCGCGCTCTTCCGGTCCTCTGACTACAAGCGTGCTCAAACCGAACTGGTCGTCTTTGTCACGCCATACATCGTCGCACCTGTTTCGCGCTCCAAGACCGCCTTGCCGACACAGAATCTTGAGCCGGCATCGGATATGAACTCCATTTTCATGGGCAAGCTGATCCGTCGCTATGACGTTTCCGGCGGCGCTCGGCGCGGTGTGAAATATCACGGCCGCTTCGGCTACAGCTACGAATAGGGCCCGGCAATGAACAACGAAGTTGAGACATGCACCATGCACCACACCTTGCACATTGGGGCTGAGACAATGGGAAACAGCAAGAGGTTTCTGCGCATGGCAGGGATTGCGACCTGCGCCCTGCTGCTGGTCGCTTGCCAATCAAACAAGCGTGAGATCACCGGTTCGGTGCCTGACGACTATCGTCTGCGCCACCCGATCACGCTGCAACAGTCGGCAAAAACCATCGATGTCCCGGTCGGTATGCACAGCGAGGACCTGACACCGGCATCGCGATCAGCGATTTCCGGCTTTGCCAGAGACTTTTTACGTGAGCGTGCTGCGGTCATTCAAATCATGGTGCCCTCGGGTGCGCAGAATGAATCGAGTGCGCAATATGTCGCAAGGAAAATCCGCAGCCATCTGATGCGTCAGGGTGTGGCTCACGGACGGATCGACATGATCCCCTACTCGGCCCTTGATGCAACCGACGCGCCGATCCGTCTCGCCTATCCTCGCATTGAGGCCAAGACACTGACGTGCGGAACCCATCCTGAGGATCTGGCAATGGATATGGCCAACCGCACCCATTTTGATTTTGGCTGTTCGACGCAACAGAATTTCGCAGCGATGGTTGCCAATCCGCAAGATCTTGTTCAGCCGCGAGGCTGGGACGCGCGTGATTCCAGCCGCCGTTCCGTCATATCCGAGAAATACCGCAACGGAGAGCCAACCTGGTCGGAAGACCTGGGTGCTGACACCGGCAAAAGCTCCAAGGTGAAGTGATGAGTGATCAGGTTCTGCCCAACGAGAATTTTGAAGTTCCCTCAGATCTCGAGGCATTCGAGCAGGAGTTTTCCCAGCTCTCGCCTGAAGAACTGACGGATATCCGGCCTTTGCCGCGTGTCTCCATGCATGCCTTTTGCGAGTCGCCTCAGCTCCTGTCGACGATAGAATCCGTGGCCAATGACAGACGCATGGCCCGGGTGCACGTCAAGGCCGTGTCCGGTGGCATCCGTGCCGCGACCGAGTTCTTCTCGGAAGCGCCCACACCCAACCTTATCCTGCTTGAGGCGAATATGGCCTATGAGGAGCTGTTGGAGGACCTCGACCGTCTCGCCGAAGTGTGCGATGTGGGCACAAAGGTGGTGCTCGTCGGGCACATCAATGACGTGCAGATGTATCGCGATCTGGTTCGTCGTGGTGTCTCGGAATATATCGTCATGCCCGTCGGCCAGATCGAGCTTATTCAGGCGCTCAGCGATCTGTTCAGCAATCCCGAGAATGACCCGTTGGGCAAGTCCATTGCCTTCATTGGCGCCAAGGGCGGGGTCGGGTCTTCGACCATGGCCCACAATATCGGGTGGGCGATTTCGACCGTCCATCAGCAGGACGTCATCATCACCGATTTCGATGTCGCTTTCGGGACTGCAGGACTGGATTTCAATGAAGATCCGCCCCAGACCATTGCCGATGCAATCAAGGCGGCGGACCGACTGGACGACCAGTTTCTCGAACGCCTTCTGACCAAGTGCAGTGAACGCCTGAACCTGCTTACGGCACCGGCCGTGCTTGATCAAACCTGCGATTATGATGACGAGTTCTTCTCGCACATGCTCGAGCTTCTGCAAAACAGTGCGCCCTATACCGTCCTCGATCTGCCTCATTTATGGAGTGCCTGGAACAAGCATCTGTTGCTCGGCGCTGATGAGATTGTCATCACGGTGGCCCCAGATCTGGCCAACCTGAGAAATGTGAAAAACCTTTTGGACCTGATTGGGCAAGAAAGGCGCGGCGATCGTGAACCCTTCCTGATCATCAACCAGACCGGGATGCAGAAGCGGCCCGAGATCAAGGCCAAGGACTTTGTCGCGGCGCTCGAACGAACCGACTTCATCGAAGTTCCCTTTGATCCGGCAACCTTCGGTCTCGCCGCCAACAACGGTCAGATGATCAGTGAGTTGTCGGCAAGTGGCAAGATCGCCGACATCTTTGACAAGCTCGCATCCGACCTGACCGGTCGCACCGAAGCACCCAAGGCAAGCAAATCTCTGTTCGCTCCCCTTCTGGGAAAACTTAAAAAGTCCAAGTAACACTCTGAGAGTAAAGTATGTTCGGAAAACGTGGTACGGATGGCACACAGAAAGCGACGCAGGCAACCAAGCCCGCGGCGCCTAAGCCTGCGCCCAAAAAGGCGGAAGAGGCGAGCGGTTACAAGCAGGCCGTGGAGGTGAACTATCAGCCCGTTGAGGAGACCGGCAATGGTGGTCGCTCCGAACAATATTTCGATATCAAGACCTCCGTTTTCGGCGCACTGATTGACACCATTGACCTGGCACAGATGGCCCGGCTTGATTCCGAAACCGCACGTGAGGAAATCCGTGACATCGTTTCGGAAATCATCGCACTGAAGAACATCGTTCTGTCGATCGCCGAACAGGAAGAACTGCTTGATGACATCTGCAACGACGTTCTGGGCTATGGTCCGCTCGAACCGCTTCTGGCGCGCGACGATATCGCCGATATCATGGTCAATGGCGCCGAGAAAACCTACATCGAGACAAGCGGCAAGGTCTTTTTGACCAACGTGCGGTTCCGCGACAACGGCCAGTTGATGAACATCTGCCAGCGCATCGTCTCGCAAGTTGGACGCCGGGTTGATGAATCGAGCCCTATCTGTGATGCGCGCCTGCCTGACGGATCTCGTGTCAACGTGATTGCTCCGCCACTGGCCATCGACGGTCCGACCCTGACCATTCGTAAATTCAGGAAAGACAAGCTGACTCTTGATCAACTGGTCAAGTTCGGCTCGATTTCCCGCGAGGGTGCCCGCATCCTGCAAATCATCGGCAAGGTTCGCTGTAACGTGATCATTTCCGGCGGTACGGGCTCGGGTAAGACGACTTTGCTCAACTGCCTCACCCACTATATTGAAGGGGACGAGCGTATCGTCACCTGCGAGGACGCCGCCGAACTGCAGCTCCAGCAGCCGCATGTGGTCCGGCTCGAAACGCGCCCGCCCAACCTCGAAGGCGAGGGCCAGATCACGATGACGGACCTCGTCAAGAACTGTCTGCGTATGCGTCCTGAACGGATCATCGTCGGCGAGGTGCGTGGCTTTGAGGCGTTTGACCTTTTGCAGGCCATGAACACCGGCCACGATGGCTCCATGGGAACGCTCCACGCCAACTCCCCGCGCGAGGCCCTGTCCCGAATGGAAGCCATGATCACCATGGGGGGCTACAACCTTCCCACCCGCACCATTCGCGAAATGATCGTCGGTTCTGTCGATGTGATCGTTCAGGCATCCCGCTTGCGCGACGGCTCCCGCCGCATCACTCACATCACGGAAGTGACGGGCATGGAGGGTGACGTGATCACCACACAGGATCTGTTCGTTTATGAAATCCTGGGCGAAGATGCCAACGGCAACCTGTTGGGCAAGCACAAGTCCACAGGCATTGGCCGTCCGGCGTTCTGGGAACGCGCACGCTACTACAATCAGGAGGCGGACCTCGCTGCGGCCCTTGATGCGGCTGCCGAGCGTGATGCCTTCGAGCTATGAGGAGCGAGCATGAGCTTTATTGGCAATGACCTGATCATCACGATCGCTCTGTTTGTTCTGGTTGTTCTGTCGGTTCTGGGCATTGCCTGGGGACTGTTCTATCCGCGCTTGTCGAAGAATTTCAACCGCAACAAGCGTATCGACGCCATTGCCATGAACCGGGTTCAGATTGGCGACAAACGCAACCGCACGGCAGGCGCAGATCGGCGCAAGGACATCGAGGCCAGCCTGCGCAAAATCGAAGAACAGCAGAAGCAGGGTAGCAAGAAAAAGTCCACGCTCAAGGCCCGCCTCAAACAGGCCGGGCTGACCATGACGGTGCGCCAATTCTGGCTCTACAGCGTCATCTCCGGAATAGTGACATTTTTCATTGCCATGATCGGCGGGCTGTCAGCATTGATCGCGCTGGGCGTTGGATTTGTCGGGTTTCTTGGCCTGCCGCATTTCTGGCTGGCCCGGAAACGCAAGAAACGGATGGCGAAATTCGTCGCCGAATTCCCCAACGCCGTAGACGTTATCGTGCGCGGCATCAAGACCGGTTTGCCGCTCGGGGATTGCTTGATGATTGCGGCGGCGGAAACCGCGGAACCGGTAAAAAGCGAATTCCAGCAGGTGATTGACGAACAGGCCATGGGTCTGGCGCTCAACAAGGTTCTTCCCCGCATGCATGAGCGCGTGCCGATTGCGGAAACGAACTTCTTCGCCATCGTGATTGCCATCCAGATCGAGGCGGGGGGCTCGCTTGCTGAAGCCTTGGGCAACCTGTCGCGTGTGCTGCGTTCGCGCGCCCAGATGAAACAGAAGATCGGCGCCATGTCGATGGAAGCCAAGGCATCGGCGGCCATCATTGCCGTCATGCCTTTCATCATCGCTTTCATGACCTATCTGACACAACCCGACTACATCATGATCATGTTCATCGAGCCCATGGGCAACATGCTCCTGGCGGTGACCCTTGCCTGGATGGCATTGGGTATCCTCGTGATGCGCAACATGGTCAGCTTTGAAATCTGACGATGGGACACGGGGTTTGACAGACAGCCGCAATGACATGACCAAGGCAGGACGAGGAAACGACTGATGATGGGCTTTGAACTCAATGATGTGTTCGCCGTGGTGACCGCGCTTGCCGTGATTGCGTCGATCATCGCTGCCGCCATGCCTTTCATGGAAGGGGATAGCCTCAATAACCGTATGAAGGCAGTTGCATCGGAGCGCGAAAAAATTCGAAAACGCGAGCGAGCTGCCCTCAGTGAAGGACGTGGTAACGGTCGGATTTCTTTGCGTGAAGAGCCCAAGCTGTTGGTCATGAACATCGTCGACCGGTTCAAGATGCGGGATGCTTTCTCGGACAAGGGCACGAGGATCATGCTCAAGCAGGCTGGATTTCGCTCAGAAAACCACCTGATGACTTTTACGTTCTCACGCATCGTGGGTCCAATCATCGGTCTGGCGGTCGCGCTGTTCTATATCTTCGTGGTGATCAAACCAGACTACCCGACAATGGTCCGGTTGTTTATCTCGGTGTTGTTTGCCTATGCCTGCTATTACGCGCCGCTCCTGTATCTCAAGAACCGGATCGCCAAGCGTCAGAAATCCATCAATCAGGCTTGGCCGGATGCGCTGGATCTTCTGCTCATCTGCGTCGAGTCGGGCATGACGGCGGAGACCGGCTTTCAGAAGGTATCCAAGGAAATCGGCACTGCCTCTGTTGAGCTGGCCGAGGAATTGACGCTCCTCACAGCCGAGCTCTCCTATTTGCAGGATCGCCGCATGGCCTATGAAAATATCGGTCGGCGAACCGGGATTGAAAGTGTGCGAGCGGTGATGACGTCGTTGATTCAGGCCGAGCGCTACGGCACGCCTCTAGGGGATGCCATCCGCGTGATGGCTGAAGAGAACCGCGCCGAGCGCATGAGCGCAGCGGAGAAAAAGGCCGCCGCCCTGCCGCCCAAACTCACAGTGCCGATGATCCTGTTCTTCCTGCCGGCGATTTTCATCGTCGTGCTGGGACCGGTGGCCGTGCAGTATTTCACCGGCCACTTCTAGAGCCGGGTAGCCCAAGCACACACTAGACAACAAAAAAAAAGGGGCCATTGCGGCCCCTTTATGCTTGGCGAGCGTTTGTCTCTCAGCCTTGTTTTTGCAATTGCTTCCAGGTGCCGCGTTCATGCAGCATGCTTTTCAGGTAAGCCATGTTGGCTTCGGCCTGTTGCGGTGAAAGCTCGTTGCGGGCGATGGATTCGGCCTCGGCGAACTTACCCTGAAGCCCCAGAACCAGTGCCAGATTCTGCCGCACACGGCTGTCCGCCTTGGGGTGGATCGCCGCGCGGCGCAGATAACTTTCAGCCGAAACGAGGTCGCCCTCGAGCAGATAAGAAAGCCCGTAGTTACTGAGCACACTCGGCGCTTCGGGGGCTTTCAGCAGCGCCTTGTCATAGAATGAGCGGGCCCTGTTATATTCGCCCATTTGATCGTAGATCGCGCCCATGGCCGACTCGAGACGCCAGTCCGGTGTTGTCGGTGTCTGGGCCCGCTCGAGAACAGTCAACGCCTGCTGCAGACGACCAGCGGTGGCCAGAGACTTGCCATAGGCCGCAAGAATGACCTTGTCGTTGGTATGGCGCATCGCCAGCCCTTCAAGCACGGCAAGAGCCTGTTCGTTGCGCCCTGCTTGACGCAAAGCCTGCCCATAGTTGAGAGCGACTTTTGGATCGTGCGGGTTGTTTTTGTAGCGCTTTTCCCAATAGATGATGGTCTCTTGCAGGGCCTGTTCGGACGCATATCCATTGCCCAGATGGGATGAGGAGGAGACGCTTTTCTTCTTGGAACAGCCCGCAACCGCAACAAGCAGCGCGACCGAGGTAACGAGCATCGCCTTGCGGAAGCTCAGGCGCTGCGCGGATTTCATCTGGGCTTTCATGGATCAACCTCACACCACTTGAATTACATTGGCCGGGCGCAATGCGGCGCCTGCCGGAGTTTTCAGTCTCCCTATCAATAAAGAATTAACCCTAATGCTTGGTTAATTCTTGCAATTTGCATCAATCTTCTGGGGTGTCAGCTCCGGTTCGTTTCGTTATTTTACCGGAGCGGTTTGCGGGCTATTTTCACCGCGCGCGCTTTGCACTAGTCTTGCACCCAACAGTGCGGCGGATGCTTCTTGTTCCCGCACGGCATTCAAGATGCCGGTCCCCACAATATTTGGATAAGAACAAACACATGTCTGACCTAACGAAATCCGTTCCCATTTACCTCATTGAAGCCAGCAATGAAGCGCTTGTACCCAAAGGGTTGCCCGTCGCGGCGACCCAGTGGGTAGAGGCGACCGGCTTTTCCGCCAGTGAAGGGGAAATCTGCCTTGTGCCTGATGCTTCGGGAGAGCTGCTGGCTGTGCTGTTCGGCCTGGGCAAGAAACCGGCTCAGACGCGGTCCCCGTTTCTGACCGGTTCTTTGCCGACCAAGCTTCCCGCCGGCCGCTATCATTACATCACCGGTGCCTTGTTCGAGGACAATCCGCATGGCTTGTTCCTGGCAACTCTGGCCTGGTACCTGGGAGCCTATCGCTTCGATCGCTACAAGGAAAATGCCAAGCCGATGCCCGAGCTGGATTGGCCGGAAGCTGTCGACCGTGATGACGTGATGCGGCAGGTCAAGGGCTGCACGCTGGCGCGCGATCTCATCAATATTCCAGCCAATGACATGGGCCCGGAAGAGCTCGAAGCGGTGACCCGCGGCCTTGTCGACACCCATGGCGCGAGACTTGAAGTAACCAAGGGAGAGGATCTACTTGCCGGAAACTTCCCCATGATCCACGCCGTTGGCCGGGGATCGATCCGCACACCACGCCTGCTCGATTTTATCTGGGGAGAGGAGAGTGACCCCAAGATCACGCTTGTCGGCAAGGGCGTCTGTTTTGACACCGGGGGCCTTAATATCAAACCCGGCTCGTCCATGTCGCTGATGAAAAAGGACATGGGTGGCGCAGCTTGCGTTCTCGGACTTGCCTCCATGATCATGAGCGCCAAGCTTCCGGTGCGTCTCAGAGTGCTCATTCCGGCGGTGGAGAATGCCATCTCCGGTGATGCCTTCCGGCCCGGTGATGTGCTGCCCAGCCGCAAGGGACTGACCGTCGAAATCGGCAATACCGACGCAGAAGGCCGTTTGGTGCTGGCCGACGCTTTGGCATTGGCCGACGAGGAGGATCCGGATCTGTTGATCGACATGGCGACCCTGACTGGTGCTGCACGGGTGGCGCTGGGGCCGGATCTGCCGCCCTTCTATTCGGATGACGACGCGCTCGTTGCCGATCTGGCAGCAGAAGGCAAACGCCAGTGGGATCCAATCTGGAACATGCCCTTGTGGGATCCCTATGACGCAGATCTGTCCTCCGATATTGCGGATGTGAACCACATTTCGACGGGTGGCTTTGCCGGGTCGATCACAGCCGCGCTGTTCCTGCGCCGCTTTGTCAGCAATGCAAAATCCTGGTCTCATTTCGATATCTACGGCTGGGCACCCAAGCCGCAACCGGGCCGCCCGAAAGGCGGCGAGGCGCAGGCAATCCGCGCGATCTACGCACACTTGCGGGCAAAATTCGAGGCATGATGCGCAAAGTTGGCAATTGCAGGGGACCGAAAGCCGCGTTCGGTCCCCGATGCCTTGCACCATCGGCATGAATCAGCCTTTATTGATACGGAGCCGAAACAAGTTTCCTCACACTTCGCTGGTCGGGTGTGACAGGGCCGATGGAGTGGTGGCCAGCCATCACGCGAGTGATTTTCCATGACGCTGAATGTGAGCGCCGGTCAGGCGCTGAAATTGTGGCACGATGTAACCCATCAACTTGTGTTGGAGGAACAGGCCGATCTGTCTGCGCGCCAGATGACCGTCCTGCTCACCGTCTATCTTGAAACACCGCCCCACACGGTTCGAGGCCTTGCCGCCAAACTGGGGGTGACCAAGCCCGCCATCACGCGCGCGCTTGATACGATGGGGCGCATTGGCCTTCTGACCCGCCGCCGGGACGACAAGGACAAGCGCAATGTCGTGGTGCTGCGCACCGTCAAGGGCGCGCTTCATGTCGAGCGACTGGGCTACAAGATCGTCGAGAACAGCCGCACCCTCGTGGATTGAACCTGCCGAGCCTTCGCCTGTCTGAACCTCCGCCGATCCCATGTCTCCAAGAACTGAACAACCATGCTGAATCCCGCCCTCAATGCCTTTCGCCCCGACCTAGCCGACAAACGCCTTGAAGGGCAGGTGGAGGCAGACCGCTTCGTCGATCCACGCATCATGCGCGTGCAGATGCCCGTCGCGCCCGTCAAGTCTGCGCCCAATCCGATCAGCGGGCTGGACACGCAGGCGCTTCTGGGCGAAGTCGTGCGCGTCTTCGAGACAACCGACGATGGCTGGAGCTGGGTTCAGCTCGATGGTGATGGCTATGTCGGATATATGCCTTCGGCGATGCTAGGCCCGTTCGGCGGCGAACTCAGGGACAATTTTCTGGCTGGTGCACCGACCCATCGCGTGAGCGCTGTGCGCACCTTTGTCTATCCCGGACCCGACCTCAAACACCCGGCGGGCACCTTCCTGTCCATGGGGGCAGGGGTGATTTTGGGTGAGGAAGTCACCACCCGAAACACGCGCTACCGCAAGCTGCTCAATCTGGTCACGCCAACGGGAGAGCCCGGTTGGGTCGTTGCCCAGCATGTGGCCGAAGTGGATGAAAAGGCCGCGGATTTCGTTGCTGTAGCCGAAAGCCTTGTTGGCACGCCCTATCTTTGGGGGGGCAAAAGCTCTCTCGGTATTGATTGCTCGGGCCTTGTGCAGCTGGCTTGCGAGATGGTGGGCATCCCCATGCTGCGCGATGCCTCGATGCAGGAAGCGGACGCAGGCGAGGCAATTGATATCTCCGGTGGTTTGCCGGAACTGATGCGCGGGGATCTTCTCTTCTGGCCCGGACACGTGGGCATCATGAGCGATCCGGCAACGCTGCTCCACGCCAACGGTCACCATATGGCCGTCGCCGCAGAGCCTCTGGACGCCGCCCTTGAGCGGATCAAGGCGAACGAGTTCGGTGCGCTGAGAGCATTGCGGCGACTGAAGCCTCAATAACCTACGCTGCGATCCACCAGACTCTCCGGCTCCTTGCCCTCGGCAAACAGCATCACCTGACGGGCAAGATAATTGGCGGTTGAATTGGCATTCGAGCAGGCCGCATTGTGTGGGGTGAGGATAACGCCGGGCAGGGACCAGAGCGGGCTGTCCTTGGAGAGAGGCTCCACTTCAAACACATCAAGCGAGGCGCCCTTGAGGCTCCCCTCTTGGATGGCAGCGGCTATGTCATCCTCGATCTGCAGCTTGCCGCGCCCCGCGTTGAGCATATAGGGGCCACCCAGCACCCCGTCCTTAGCCATCTTGCGGAACAGGGAGAGATTGAGAATGCCCTCGGTTTCAGGCGTGTGCGGCAGGAGGCAGACCAGAATATCGGTCTTTGCCAACATGGCGTCGAGCCCGTCGTTGCCGTGATAGGTGACAAGACCATCAATCTGTTTGGGTGAGCGGCTCCAGCCTGAGACCTGATAGCCCATCACCTTGAGTTACTCGGCCGCATCAAGACCCAGAACACCCAGCCCCATGATCCCCACGCGCACATCGGCAGCGATCGGATCCTCAAGGAAGGCCCAACGGGATTCGCTTTGAGCTTTGAGACAGCCAAGCGCATTGCGGTGATGCATCAGCACCTGCAACAGCACCCATTCGCTCATCCGGTTGGTCAGATCCGGGTCGATCACCCGCACCAAGGGGACGTCTGCGGGAAGGGTCGGATCGGACAACAGAGCATCCACACCGGCGCCCAGGGAGCAAATCAGCTTGAGATTGGGAAACTGGGTGAGAAAACCCGGCTCGGGCTTCCAGACAAAGGCATAGTCGATTTCGTTCACATCCCCCAGACGATCCGGCGTGCGAACTTCTGAGCCGGGCAGAGCCGCCTCAATGCGCTCTGACCATTCGGCCATGTCCCAGCCGCGGGCATAAAGGGCAATCTTCATCGGTCTTCCTTGTTGCGGAGCCTTGTTGGGTGATGGACGAGATTTAGCCGAGATGCCTAATCCGAGACAACCCCTTCAGGTGCCGTTTCCATGCGCAGGGCTGCGGCCATCAGAGCCTTGGTATAGTCGGTCTGGGGCGCGTCGAAAATCTGCTCAGCATCGCCCTCTTCCACAATCTTGCCCTGCCGCATGACCAGCACGCGATTGGACAGGGCCCGGACAACCTTGAGGTCATGGCTGATGAAGAGATAGGTGAGACCGTGACGAGCCTGAAGATCGCGTAACAGATCGACCACCTGTGCCTGCACGCTCATATCAAGGGCGCTCGTGGGCTCATCCAGCATGACAAAGCTCGGCTCCAATACCATCGCGCGCGCGATGGAAATGCGCTGGCGCTGACCGCCGGAGAATTCATGCGGATAGCGATGCCGGGTATTCGGATCGATCCCGACTTCCTTGAGGGCGTTGACCACCTTGGCGTCGCGTTCCTCAGCGCTGAGGTTGGCGGCATGAATGGCCAGGCCTTCGGCCACGATCTGTTCAACCGACATGCGCGGGGACAGGGAGCCAAACGGATCCTGAAAAACGACCTGCATGTCGCCGCGCTTGTCACGCATGGCGCGGGTATCAAGACCCTCAAGATTGGCCCCTTGAAAGACGATCGGGCCGTCCGAGGAAATCATCCGCAACAGGGCCAGTCCTAAAGTTGTCTTGCCCGAGCCGCTTTCGCCGACGATACCAAGGGTCTCGCCCTTGCGGATCTTGAGGGAAATCCCGTCCACCGCTTTGATATGACCGACGGTTTTGCGCAAGAAACCGCGCTTGATCGGGAACCACACCTTGAGATCGTCAGCGGTCAGCAGAATGGGGGCATCATCTGCCACCGGCAGTGCTCTGCCGCTCGGCTCGGATGACAGGAGGTGCCGGGTGTAGCTGTGCTGCGGATTGGCAAAAATTTCCTCAGTCAGCCCCGTCTCGACGATCTTGCCGTCGGTCATCACACAGACCCTGTCGGCAAGCTTTTCAACGATGCCAAGATCGTGGGTGATGAACATCAGCGCCATGCCATGGGTCTTTTGCAGGCTCCGCAGCAATTCGATAATCTGCGCCTGCACGGTGACATCCAGAGCAGTCGTCGGCTCGTCGGCGATCAGCAGTTCCGGTTCGTTGGCAAGGGCCATGGCGATCATCACGCGCTGGCGCTGACCACCGGAGAGCTGGTGCGGATAGCTCTTGAGGCGCTTCTCCGGTTCGTGAATGCCAACGTCATCAAGCAACTGCAAAACGCGCTCTCGCGCCTGCTTTTCACCCATGCCATGATGGATAGAGAGCACCTCGCCGATCTGCTGCTCGACCGAATGAAGCGGGTTGAGCGAGGACATTGGCTCCTGAAAGATCATCGAGATGCGATTGCCGCGCACGGCGCGCAAGGCCTTGTCGCTGGCATGAAGCAGATCCTCTCCGTCAAACCAGACATGGCCCGACGGGTGAGAGGCTGCGGGATAAGGCAGCAGCTTGAGGATCGACAGGGCCGAAACGGACTTGCCAGACCCGGATTCGCCCACCAGAGCGAGGGTCTCGCCCTTCTGAAGATCGAAGGAAATGCGATCGACAGCAAGCTTTTCCTCTCCATCCTGCCGAAAGGCAACGGACAGGTCCTCAACACTGAGAAGCGGTTGGGAAGGTGTCGTCTTGTTCATCATTCCGCTCCCTTAATGAAATGTCTTGCGAGGATCGAACGCGTCGCGCACCGCTTCACCGATGAAGATGAGCAGGCTGAGCATGATCGAGATGGACAGAAAGCCGGTGATGCCGAGCCAAGGAGCCTCAAGGTTCTTCTTGCCCTGCGCCAGCAATTCACCCAGCGAAGGAGAACCCGGCGGCAGGCCGAACCCAAGGAAGTCGAGAGACGTCAGCGTCGTGATCGATCCGTTGAGAATAAAGGGCATGAAGGTGAGCGTCGCCACCATGGCGTTGGGCAACAGATGCCTGAGCATAATGGTCCTGTTCGACACCCCGAGCGCTCGCGCCGCCGAGACATATTCGAAATTTCGGGCGCGCAGGAATTCTGCCCTCACGACGCCCACCAGTGCCACCCACGAGAACAGCAACAGGATGCCAAGCAGGATCCAGAAACTCGGGGTGATGATGGCTGCGATAATGAGGAGCAGATAGAGCTGGGGCACAGAGGTCCATATTTCGATGAAGCGCTGGAAAATGAGATCAGTCAGGCCGCCGAAATAGCCCTGCACGGCCCCTGCGGTCACACCGATGACCGAGGAGAAGAGGGTGAGCGTCAACCCGAACAGAACCGAGATGCGAAAGCCGTAGATCAACCGCGCCAGAACATCGCGGCCCTGATCGTCGGTGCCGATCCAGTTCCAGTTGCCGATGGTGCAGTTGCGGTCATTGACGCCATCGACAAAGGGCGCACAGCGGGTCTCGATGTCGAGCATCCAGCTCGGAGGAGCTGGCGCCGGGGTCGGCAGATCAAGGTTGACCGTGCGATAGCTGTAGCGTACCGGGGCCCAGAGGATCCAGCCATTGTTGTTGATCTCGTCCTGAATGAACGGATCGCGATAATCGGTATTGGGCAGGAAGCCGCCGAATTTTGTCTCCGGATAGTCGGAGACCAGCGGCGACAGCAACTCGCCCTTGTAAGAGACCAGCAGCGGCTTGTCATTGGCGATCAGTTCGGCAAACAGCGTCAGGAAAAACAGCAAAGCGAACAGATAGAGCGAGATGTAACCGCGCTTGTTGGCCTTGAAATTCTTCCAGCGGCGCTGATTGAGCGGCGACATGCGGTCATGGAAGCTCGGCTTCTTGACTTTTTTGGTCTTGGTCATCGTGGTCTCGCTCATCCCTAAACCTCCCGGCTTTCAAAGTCGATCCGGGGATCGATGAGCATGTAGGTGATGTCTGAGACGAGGCTGATGAGAAGACCCATCAACGAAAAGATATAAAGGGTCGCAAAAACCACCGCATAGTCCCGGTTGATCACGCTCTCGAAGGACAATAGCCCCAATCCGTCAAGCGAGAAGATGGTCTCGATGAGCAGGGATCCGCCAAAGAAGGCGCTGATGAATGCGCCGGGAAAGCCCGCTATGATGATCAGCATGGCGTTGCGGAAGACATGTCCATAGAGCACCTGACGTTCATTCAGTCCCTTGGCCCGCGCCGTGACGACATATTGCTTGCGGATCTCGTCAAGGAACGAGTTTTTGGTCAGAAGCGTCGTTGTGGCAAAGGCGGCAAGTGCCATGGAGATGAGCGGCAGGGCGAGGTGCCAGAAATAGTCGATGATCTTCTCATACCAACTGAGATCGGCGAAATTGTCCGAAACAAGCCCGCGCAACGGGAACCAGTCAAAGAAGGATCCACCGGCGAACAGCACCACCAAGAGCACCGCAAACAGGAAGCCGGGGATGGCATAGCCGATGATGATCACAGCCGAGGTCCAGACATCGAATTTCGAGCCGTCCGTCACGGCCTTTCTGATCCCCAGCGGAATTGAAATGACATAGGAAATCAGGGTCATCCAGAGCCCCAGCGAAATGGAAACCGGCATCTTCTCGATGATCAGATCAAGCACGCCAATATCGCGGAAATAACTGTCGCCAAAGTCGAAGGTCGCATAGTCGACGAGCATTCCGAGGAACCGTTCAAGTGGCGGTTTGTCAAAGCCGAATTGCTTTTCCAGATCCTTGATGAAGTCCGGATCGAGCCCTTGCGCGCCGCGATATTTGGAATTGATGTCATCGGCACCGGCGTTGCCCTGTCCGGCGCCCGTGCCGGCAAAGTCGCCGCTGCTGCCCGAGATCCGTTCCGTTGCCGACACATCAGTGCCGGTAACCTGAGCGATGATCTTTTCAACCGGACCACCCGGAGCAAACTGGATGACCGCGAAATTGATTGCCATGATCCCGATGAGGGTCGGGATGATCAGCAGGAGACGTCGCAGAATATAAGCGCTCATTCTCTCTCCATTGTCTGTTCGGGCTCTGACGGCCCGACCCATTGAAAGCCATTCGGGTCATCTAGACACGAAGCCTCACAACGTTTCGTTAACCATGAGGCATCAAGAGGGCTGATCTTCGGCCCACCACCAGCTTTCGGGGCTAAAATCATAAAGATCGGCACTATCTGGCCAACCAAGGCCCTTCCAGACACCGAGTGTATGCACCGGTTTGTTCCAGTTCGGCACCCAATAATGGCCCGCACGCCAGAGCCGGTCGATGGCCCGTCCCGCCGCTTCCATATCTTCACGGGTTTTGGCGGCAAGTCCGGTTTCGATCAAGGCGTCGAGCACCGGGTCCTTGACCCCGGCATAATTGTAGCTACCGGGGGTGTCAGCCGCCTCAGAACTCCAGATATCCCGGGTTGACGGTGTGAGGTTGGCCGAGAGTGCCAGTCGCAGGCCGGTCATGTCGAAATCGAAGTCTCTGGTCCGAGCCTGATATTGCGAGGGATCGACGAGGCGCAAGGTCAGCTTGATGCCCAGCAGGGCGAGGGCGTTGGACCAGGGCGTGACGATCCGCGCAAAGGCGGGACTGGGGGTCAGGAGTTCAATCTCAAGCCGCTCTCCGGCTTCATTGACCAGCTCTCCCCCTTGGCGCTTCCAGCCTGCTTCAGCAAGCAATCGATTGGCGCGGGCCAGCAATTTGCGATCCTTGCCCGATCCGTCCGAGACTGGTGGGCTGTAGGGCACATCGAACACAGCCGGATTGAGCTGATCGCGATAGGATTCAAGCAGTGCCAGCTCTTTGCCGCTCGCAGGCCCAGCGGCCTTCATGTTGGTGCGCTCGAAGAAGGACTCCGTGCGCTGATAGAGCCCGTAAAACAAATTTTTGTTCGACCATTCGAAGTCGAATGCGAGGGCGATGGCCTCGCGCGTGCGCGGATCCGCGAACTTGCTGCGCCTGAGATTAAAGAACCAACCTTGCCCGCCAGAGGGGCGCCCGTCAGGAATTTCCTGCTTGTAGGCGCGGCCATCCAGGATTGCGGGAAAGTCATATTGCGTCGCCCAGCTCTTGGAGGAGAATTCCTCGTAGAAATTGAGATCGCCTTTCTTGAAGGCCTCGAACAGAATGGTGTGGTCGCGCGCAAAGAGCAGTCGGATGACGTCGAAATTGCCATGCCCAATTGCGGTTGGCAGGTCTGCCCCCCAATACTCCGGATCGCGATGAAACTCGATAAAGCTGCCAGCTTTCATCTTGCCCACCTTGTACCCACCAGACCCCAGCGGGGGAGTGAGGGTGGAAGCGAGGAAATCCACCTCACTGTAATAGATTTTGGAGAAGATCGGGATGTCGGAGGTGACATTGAGCATGGCCTGACGACCCTGCTTGCCGGAAAAGGCCATCACGACTTGTTCACCTTCAACAAACACCTCATCGAGTTCAGACAGGATCGTCTTGAGCACTGGATGCCCGTTTTCCTTGAGCAGATTGTAGGAAAAAGCCACATCCTCCGGCGTCACGACACTGCCGTCATGAAAGCGGGCTTGGGGGCGCAAGGAGAACGTCAGCCGATTGCCATCGGGAGACAGGGTGACCGCTCGGGCGAGATGACAATAGATGGCATCCGGTTCATCGAGAGCGCGGACCATCAGCGAATCGAACAAGAGGCCGATGCGCGGCGGTGCATCGCCCTTCAGCGTGAAGCCGTTCAGCGTGTTGAAGGTTCGAGGGTTTTCATTCAGTCCCCAGCTTGGCGGATTGAAGGCAAAGCGCCCACCCTTCGGCGCATCAGGGTTGATATAGTCGAAATGGACAAAGCCGGGCGGATATTTGAGCGGGCCGAAGACCGACAGGCCATGCAGTTCTGCGGCAGCCCATCCAACAAGCGGCCGACCGACAAGACCCGCACCGAACACCGCCGCAGAGACGGCAGCCAGAGCCGAGGAGCGCAGAAAGGCACGCCGGTCAAGACCGGATGAAGCACCCGGCTCGGTCCCCCATGAGCGGGGCATGATGTCTCTGTCCTTCGTCAAGTGCCGTCCTTCGCTGTTGAGCTCGTCCAATTGAATTGCTCCATGCGCTTCTGCAAGCAAGATCAGTTTTTCGCAGCCACCGCTTCGGCTTTGGCCTCGTCCCACCACCAGATGGTCGGGAAGCCCACGCTCAACATCGGCAGCGGATCTGGATGGCCGAACCGGTCCCAATAGGCAATCCGGGTTGCTGGCAGTGTCCAGCCGGGGATGACATAGTGATTGGCCAGAAGAACGCGATCAAGCGCCTTGGTGGCCGCGACCAGCGTCTCCCGGTCATCGGCATAGATCACCTTGTTGATCAGCTCATCCACCGCCTCGTTCTTGATGCCCACATAATTGGCCGACCCTTCGCGGTCTGCGGATTCGGAGCCGAAAAATTCCTTCTGCTCGTTGCCGGGCGACAGGCTCTGGGGCCAGCCGGTGTAGATCATGTCAAAATCGCGACTGCGAACCCGATTGACATACTGCGCGCTGTCAACGACACGCGGGGTCATGGTGATCCCGACCCGCTGAAGCGAGGATTGCAGGCGCAGCGCGACACGCTCGAACCTGTTGCTGTTCAGCAGATACTCAATCTCGAACGCTTCGCCTTTGTCATTGCGCATCACGACCTTGGTGGGATCGCTGGCCAGCCCCAAGGTGACCATCACCGAGTGCAGAAAGCCCTCTGGACGGTTCTCCATGTCGACTTCTGTGCGCGGCTCCCAGCCTGCTTCCTTGAACAGATCAAGCGCCTTTTTCAGATTGTCGCGCAAGTCTTCCCGGCTCTCGACCTTGGGATTTGTATAAGGCTCGAAAGCTGCGGGCGGGATCTTGTCACGAAGCGGTTCCAGAAGCGCCTTGACTTCGCCCTCTGCCGTGCCGGAGGAGGCGAGTTCGGAGCCGAAATAGAAGCTGTTGATGCGATCATACTGGTCATAGAACAGCGTGCGGTTCATTTCCTCGAAGTTGAAGACATAATTGAGTGCCTCACGCACACGCGGATCCTGAAATTTCTCGCGTCGCAAGTTGGGCAGGAAGCCGACAAGAACACCTGACGATTTGTCGGGGATCTGGTCCTTGACGACCCGTCCATCCTCAGCCGCAGGAAACGCATATTCCGTTGCCCAGCGCTTGGCGGTTGCCTCCACGCGGAAATCATACCCGCCGGATTTGAAATTCTCAAAAAGTACCGTGTCATCGCGGAAATATTCAACGCGCAGTTCATCGAAATTGCTGGTGCCGATATTGACGTTGAGATCCTTGCCCCAATAATCCTTGACCCGGACATAGGAAATGTATTTTCCCGGAGAAAAATCGCCGATTTTATAGGCACCCGAGCCAAGCGGTGGCTCGAGGGTGCCTTTTGAGATGTCGCGCTTCTCGCCCTTCTCGTTGGTGCCTGTCCACCAGTGTTTGGGCAGGATCATCAGCTGGCCGACGATATGGGGCAGCTCGCGATTGCCTTCCTGATCAAAGGTGAAGGTCACTTCATGCTCGCCGGTGACTTCAGCCTTGGTGACGTGGCTATAATAGAAACGCTGCTGCGGGTTGAGTTCTGTCAGCTTCTCGAATGACCAGACCACATCCTCGGGCGTGATGGGTTCGCCATCATGCCAGCGCGCCTCGTCCCGGATGCGATATTTTACATAGGAATAATTCGGCCCCACATACATGGCATCGGCGATGAGGCCATAGTCCGAGGAAATCTCGTCATAGGCCGAGGTCATCAGGGTGTCGTAGATATAACCAAGGCCCGAAGCGGGTTCGCCTTTGGGAATGATGACGTTGAAGCTGTCATAGCCGCCCTGAAGCGCCTGTCGTGCAATACCACCCTTGGGCGCGTCGGCATTGACATAATCGAAATGTTCGAACCCGGGCTGGTATTTGGGCTCACCCATCAGCGAGGAGCCGTGCAGCCAGGTCTCGAATTCCAAGGCCTTTGCATCGCCGGATCCGGCAAACAGGCCCACGGTTGTGATGGGCACGAAAGCCAGCGCGAAACACAAGGCACGCAGAGCGGAGGTCTTGCGACGGCGCAAGGAATGAGGCACGGTTTGTCTCCTTCAATCAGAGGCTTGATCAATCGATATTTTCAAATGCAATCGGTCGGTAATGTGGCAGAATCGAACAGAATTTCATGAAATTATGGTAAGAAAGAACCGATCCTAGGCCATTGAGGCCTAGGATAGCAAGGTCGCGCCGGTGACGTCCCGCAACCGATCGGGTGCAACCCGGAAGACGGCATTGGGTGCACCCGCTGCGGCCCAAACCGTATCAAAGGCGAGAAGGGCCGGGTCCATATAGACCTCCATCTCGCACAAATGTCCGATCGGAGCCACGCCGCCGATGGCAAAACCGGTCTCCGCGCGCACCTTCTTGGCATCGGCCCGATCAAGGCTTGATCCGATCACCTTGGTGGCGCCATCCAGATCTGCTCGATTGTGTCCGGCGATCAGCAGCAGTACCAGTTGCTGGTTATCATGGCGCTCGAAAATCAGGCTCTTGACGATCTGGGCCACTTCGCAGCCACAGGCAGCAGCGGCATCCTCAGCGGTGCGCGTCGACGCGGGCATGGTCTTGATCTCAACGTCAAGGCCAAGGCGGCTTGCCGCCTCTGCGACACGCTCTTTCGAACTTTGCTTGCCCTTCTTGCCCGCCTCGGGTTTCGGCATTTCATTCATTCAGACAATGACCTCCATAGCTTTTTGGGCACCAACACCAAAGACGCGCTTGTACCGTTCGATTTCATCTTGCGGCCCCATGGCCTTGTTCGGATTGTCCGACAGCTTGACCGTTGGCCGTCCGTTGGCTGACACGGCTTTGCAGACCAGCGAGAAGGGGGCAAGGTCATCCTCGGCAACAAGTCCTCGGAAATCGTTGGTCAAAAGCGTGCCCCAGCCAAATGAGATCCGAACGCGCCCGTGGAACTGGTTATAAAGCGTGGCGATTTCGTCTACATCAAGGCCGTCCGAGAAGATGATCAGCTTCTGCGTTGGGTCTTCGCCCCGGTCAAGCCACCACTGGATGGCGGTCTCGGCGGCCTCGGCTGGTTGGCCACTATCGATGCGGATTCCTGTCCAACTGGTCAGCCAGTCCGGAGCGCGTTCCAGAAATCCCTTGGTGCCATAGGTGTCGGGCAGAATGACCCGCAGATTGCCGTCATGCTCGCGCTGCCAGTCTTCAAGGACGCGATAGGGCGCTTCAGCCAGATCTTCATCACTGGTCGCGAGCGCGGAGTAGACCATCGGCAGCTCATGGGCGTTGGTGCCAATGGCTTCCAACTCGCGCCGCATGGCAATGAGGCAGTTCGACGTGCCAATGAAGTTGTCGCCAAGGCCCTCCCGCATGGCCTGAACGCACCAGTCCTGCCAAAGGAAGGAATGCCGCCGCCGTGTCCCGAAATCAGCCAGCCGAATATCGCCGATCGCCCTGAGCCGTTCGACCTTTTCCCAGAGCCGTGTCATGGCGCGGGCATATAGGATCTGGAGCTCGAAGCGGGCCATCTTCTGCAGAGAGGCGCGGGAGCGCAATTCCATCAACACTGAGAGCGCCGGGATTTCCCACAGCATCACTGCCGGCCACGGGCCTTCGAAGCTGAGCTCATATTGATCCCCCACCCGTTCGAGGTGATAGGGCGGCAGCGTCAGCTCCTCGAACCATTCCATGAAGTCGGAATGGAACATGGAGCGTTTGCCATAGAACATGTTGCCGCGCAGCCATGTGCTTTCGCCCCGCGACAGGCGCAGGGTGCGGATATAATCGAGCTGTGCCCTGAGTTCGCCCTCATCGATCAGATCCGCAAGCGGGATATGCTTGGAGCGATTGATCAGGCTGAACTCGACATGGACGTCCGGCTTGTTGTGAAAAACCGATTGCGCCATCAGAAGCTTGTAGAAATCGGTGTCGATAAGGGAGCGGACGATGGGATCGATCTTCCAGCGGTGACTATAGACGCGAGACGCGAGATCCGTGGTCATGAGAGGGCCTTGTGCAAATGACAAATCAGTAACAGGCTGACGCACCGGTCAGCCTGTTGCAAGAGATTTCTTGTCCAAAATCGACGCGGCTGGCTAGTCACTGAGGATGACGCCATGCGCGCGCATGTCGGCAAGGGCGGCATCGAGCGATCCATCAAGATCAATGGCGCGGCACGCCTTGAGATCCACATGGACCTCAAAGCCCAGTTTGGCGGCATCCACGGCAGAAAAGCGAACACAGAAGTCCGTGGCAAGCCCGGCCATCACCAGAGACGTGATGCCTTTCTCGCGCAAATAGCCTTCAAGCCCGGTTGGGGTGGTGTGGTCATTTTCGAAAAAGGCCGAATAGCTGTCAATGGTCGGATTGCTGCCCTTGCGCAGGATCATGCTGGCGGCATTGGTGGCAAGACCGGGATGAAGCTGGGCACCGTCGCTGCCCTGAATGCAATGGTCTGGCCACAGAACCTGCGGACCATAGGGCATGTCGATCATATCGTAGGGTGATTTGTTTGCGTGGCTCGAGACAAAGGACAGGTGACCATCGGGATGCCAGTCCTGTGTCAGAACGATGGTTGAAAACCCGTTCTGAAGGGCGTTTACGCGATCGATGATCTGATTGCCCTCCGGTACGGCGAGGCTTCCTCCCGGGCAGAAGTCATTTTGCACATCAATGAGAATGAGCGCTTGATGGGCTGGATTTGGCATCTAGGAGTTCCTCCGGGATTTTTCAATTAACAAAGGTCGTGCTGTCGGGTGGAGTGGTCAAAGCACTCCCAGCACAGATGGGGCGCGGCCTGACCGATGGCCACCCCTGATGCTGCCCTGATGCTGAAAATATGCTGAAAACGACGACAAAGGTAAGAAAGAAAAAAGACGCGCATGACGCCAAAAGGCCAGGGAGACTCCGGCCTTGAGCACATCTTTCAAGCATGCGCGCATGTGTCGCGCATTGTGATTATTCGCTCAGCGTCTGAAGGTATTTGATGAGATCGGCGCGGTCGCCGTCTTTTCTCAGACCGGCGAATGCCATTTTGGTGCCATCGACCAGATCCCTGGGCTTGGTCAGGAAAGCGTTGAGTGTTTCCGTATCCCAGGTCTTGCCTTCGCCGAAAGACTTCATCGCATCGGAATAGTTGAAGTCGGTCACAGATGCAATGTCGCGGCCAACAACATCGTGCAGGTGCGGGCCGGTCTTGTTGGCACCGCCAGCTTCAAACGTATGACAAGCCGCACATTTTTTGGCAACACGCTCCCCTTTGGAAGGGTCGGCGTCGGCCAGAAGGACGCTGAAGTCGACTTTCTCGACTTCTTCGACCGGAGCGGCCGTGTCACCGGCATCGGCGACTTCAATCTCATAGCCTGGCGTTTCAGGTTCGTCTGCGCTGAAGATGAAGCCAGTCACCATGCCACTGACCATGATGAAAATCAGGGCCATCAAAAGCGCGCCAAAGGCTTTGTTGAGTTCAAAAAAATTCATTGGTCCTAGCTCCGGGGTCATTTGGGAAACGCGAGCGATACAGCATCAGTATAGCAAATTGCGTATAGCGTTTTCTACTTGCTGCGGAAACTACTAGCTTTTCCGGATGAATGTCCATAGGAATAGCGGCTAAGATACTCCGACTTGGGGGGTAGAAAGACCCCTTTTCAACAATATTGGGGAGATATCCGCATGTCACTTGGTACCAAAGACATCAATCCGATTGTCCTGATTCCGGCATGCATGACTTCGAACCGCCTTCCAAACAAGCCTATGATGGATATTGGCGGAGCTCCGATGATCGTGCAGGTTTGGCGACGCGCAATGGAAGCGGACATCGGTCCGGTTCTGGTTGCAGCCGATAGCCACGAGATCGCGCAAGCCATTCGCGATGCGGGTGGTGACGCCGTGGTCACCAATCCGGCCCATCCGTCCGGCTCCGACCGGATTTGCGAGGCCCTTGATCACTTTGATCCCAATCATCGGTTCAATATTGTTGTCGATCTTCAGGGGGATCTGCCCACCATTGATCCGACCATTATCCGCAGCGTTCTGGTGCCCCTCGCCGACGAGGCCGTCGACATTGCGACACTCGCGGTGGAAATCACAGAAGAGGATCAGAAAAACAACCCCAATGTTGTCAAGGTCGTTGGGGCAGAAGTGGCGCCAAAGCGTCTCAAGGCCCTCTATTTCACGCGCGCCACGGCTCCTCATGGAGACGGCACACTTTATCATCACATCGGTCTTTACGCCTATCGCCGCAACGTGCTCGAGACCTTCAGCGAACTTCCGGTGTCCCAACTCGAGGACCGCGAACATCTGGAGCAGCTAAGGGCCATCGAGGCAGGCATGCGTATTGATGTTGCCATTGTCGACGATTTCCCCTTTGGTGTGGATACGATGGATGATGTCGAAAAGGCGCGAGCCATCATCGCAAATCGTGCTATCTGATACGCGATTATCTGGCGGCAGCTGTCCGCCAGAAAACCCCCAGCTCGCGAGCCATGCCCGCGACCCAATGATCTATCAAGGAGCCGTTATGATCGCCAAGAAAGTCGTCTTTCAGGGAGAACCGGGAGCCAATTCGCATATCGCATGCAACAATGTCTTTCCCGACTGCGACGCAATCCCCATGTCGACTTTCGAAGACTGCTTTAACGCGGTTCAAAACGATGTTGCGGATCTTGCGATGATTCCCGTCGAGAACTCGGTCGCGGGCCGTGTTGCCGACATTCATCACCTGATGCCCACGTCCGATCTACATATCATTGGCGAGTATTTCCTGCCCATCAGTCACCAGCTGGTTGGCATCAAGGGCTCGAAGCTGTCCGATGTAGACTCGGTTCAGAGCCATCTCATGGCCCTTGGTCAATGCCGCAAGGTGATCCGCGAGCTTGGGGTCAAGGCTGTGGTTGGGGCGGATACCGCCGGTTCGGCACGACAGATTGCAGAACTGGGCGATCGGTCCAAGGCGGCGATTGCCTCTGAATTGGCCGCACAGGTTTATGATCTGGATATTCTCAAGGCGAATATTGAAGACGAAGCCCACAACACGACCCGCTTCATCATCCTGTCTAAATACCCGATCAAGGCAGATCGAGGCTCCGGACCGGTGATCACGACCTTCGTCTTCCGGGTGCGCAACGTGCCTGCCGCGCTCTACAAGGCGATGGGCGGTTTTGCAACCAATGGTGTCAACATGACCAAGTTGGAGAGCTATCAGACGGGCGGCAAATTCTTCGCAACCCAGTTTTACTCCGATGTTGAAGGTCATCCGGATGACCCTTCTGTTCAATTGGCGCTTGAGGAACTGCGCTTCTTCTCCGCTGAACTGAAGATTCTGGGCGTCTACCCGGCCCACGAATTCCGCTCGACCCACAACGAACCGGAGGCCAACCGCGCTTTGCGCCCAAGCCCCGAGTTATGAAAGAGTGACGAGATATCGTGACAAGGGTGAAGAGCCCGGACTAGAGCCAACATCGGGCACACCCGTGCACGAGAATGGCTCTAACATACTGAGAAATGGCGTTTAATCTAAACCGGTCACCCGGTTTATCTTCAAATCGCTCGAGACGCAAAAAAGCCGGTCATTGACCGGCTTTTTCTTTGATCACATCCTCACCTGCTTAAGCATTGTTGTCTGAAGAGTCAGCACCGATAGGCATAGGTGAAGACCAGCGTGTCCGACGTCCAGCGCCCTGTGGGGCGGCATCGTTTGTGTATTTCCCGATCACCCTGAACCGTGACCCGCAACTGATTTGGCGCCACGGGGCCTTCGGCGCGATAGGGCTGGGGACTGCCCGGACAATATTGGGAGAAGACACGCGCCGTTCCCACATACCAGTCGCCCTGTTTGCTGCCATTGAACAACAGGGTTCCGCGACTGACGGACAATCCCGCTCGCGGCTGCTCGTAATAGAACCAGCGGTCATTGCCGCGCGCCTTCAAACGCATCAGAGAGCCGTTGTGCCACCAGCAACTGTCAGCCACTGCGGATGTGGCGAGACTTGTCAGCGACAAGCCCGCGATGGGGATGATGAGCGCAAGAAACAGTGGCTTGCGCAGCAGCATAAAGAAAGGGGAAATTAAGCCAGACATGTCAGGTTCCAGTCATTCCGCGGACCGGGTAAAAGCATACCATGATACCGCAATTGTGCGAATGATGGAAATGACAAGGCAGAGCCCATACAACCAAAGGACTAGAGGCTGTCGGTGCACAATGCAAAGCGCCGGGGCCTTGCGGGTTCTCTAGCGGCAACACGAATCTGGCGCGTGGGATCACGGCATCCACCTATGGCAAACCACCAGATATTGGACATTGATCACTCTTTTTCAACATTTCCATAGCAAACTCCCGGTTGAAACTTTCCTCAGTTCTCCGTTTAAGAGCCCGACAAAGAGATGATCGAATACGGTTCGGCGAATAACAGCTTATGGCAACAAGTTCGGTTTCTCATATGGAATCCGGCCAACCTGCCCGCTTTGATCGCCGTGGTTGTCCTTGTGGCCGCGACCCTGTTTGCCGAGCACATCACTGAGAGCTCCGAGGCGCAGCAAGAACGATCGGCGCTGCAAAACAAGGCAACCGTGATGGCCGCAAAGCTTCAGGCCCACATGTCGCCGAGTATCGAACTGGCGCGAGGTCTTTCAGCCATGATCTCAACCGAGCCGGATATCGATCAGGAGCACTTTTCCGATTTGGCTCGCAATCTTTTTCATCAACACAGCCACTTGATTAATATTGCCGGTGTACCGGGTATGGTCGTCAAAATGGTCTATCCTGAGCAAGAAAACCGCAAGGTGCTAGGGCTCGACCTTCGCAAACACGAGACGCAAAGAGAGCTGGCCCTCAAGACACGAGACGAAAATACTCCGACCCTGGCTGGCCCGGTTGCACTCATTCAGGGTGGAGAGGCCTTCATCGTTCGCTATCCCATCTACTATGACGACAAGGTTGTGGGGCGGCAGTTCTGGGGCCTTCTCTCGTTGGTTATCGACATCGCCGAGATTTATGACCATACGGGTCTTGATGAGCAATCCAATGTCTCCTTTGCCCTTTTGGGGCGGGATGGCAAGGGTGAAAATGGTGCGCTTTTCTATGGTAGCGGAGCGGTGCTGGCCTCTCAGCCGGTTGAGGCCGTGGTTGACTTCGGCTTCGCCAGCTGGGTTCTCAAGGCCATCCCCAAAGGAGGATGGCAGGCTGGCACGCATCGCACAAAGTTGATCCGTCTTGTGGCGGCACTGGCGTTTTTGCTGATTGTCATTCCATTTCTTTTCGTCGGCTGGCTCTATCGGGATCGTCTGGTGCATCTGCGTGAGCGGATCATTCGCGATCACGCGCTGACCGACGCAAACAAGCGTTTGCAATTGGCCCTCGACGCATCGGGGATTGCTGTCTGGGAGATGGACCCGAAAACCGGCATTGCCAAATGGGATCGGCGTTTCCTCAAGCAATTTGGTCTTGATCCGGAAGGCAAAGATCACTCCGATTTACAGGCGTTGCTGACGTGGCTTCCGATCGTGGATCGAGACGCCACACTTGACGCAATCAGGGAAGCCCTGAAATCTAAGGGCAGATTCAGGAGCGATTATCGTGTGGCCATGCAGGATGGTGTGCAGAAACACTTTCGCACGGTCGGTTCCTTTCTCAAGGACGAAAACGGTGGCAGGCGGCTGGTCGGGCTCAATTGGGACATCACCACAGACGTCGAGCGCGAGAAGGAGCTCTGTCTTGCGCGAACCGAGAGCGACGAGCGCAATCAGGAGCTGGAGGAGGCAAAGGCACGCCTCGAGGCCCTCGCAAAGCACGATTTCCTGACCCGATTGCCCAACCGGCGGTATCTGGATGAGAAACTGACCGGCAGCGAATATGAGCCAAGCCTCATGTCCGAAACGCTGCAAATGCTCAAGATCGATCTCGACGGCTTTAAGGACATCAACGACAGTTTTGGTCATGCCGCTGGTGACATCATGTTGCGCCGAACAGCCGACCTGTTGCGAAGCGCGATTAAAGAGGGGGAATTTGCGGCCCGTATCGGCGGTGATGAATTTGTTTTGCTGTGCGACAGCGCCAAGGAGCCTTCACGCCCCGAAACTCTGGCCAAACAGCTCCTCAGTGAAATTGACCGCCCCATCGACTATAGGGGGCGGACCTGTCGGTTGGGCATGAGCATCGGTATCTCATCAGGCAAGGATGCATTTCTGGACGCGGACAAAATGCTCAGCAACTCCGATCTGGCCCTTTATCAGGTCAAGCAAAAGGGCAAGGGCGGTTTCGAGGTCTTTTCCCAGCCGCTGTATCAAAGGGTGCGGCAGGAACGCGAACTGGCTGAAGATCTGCTGCGCGCCATCGAAACCCGCGAGTTCATCGCCCATTTTCAGGGTCAGTATTGCGCCAAGACCCACAATCTCGTTGGAGTGGAAGCGCTTGTCCGTTGGAACCATCCAAGGCGCGGTATGCTCCAGCCCTGCGAGTTTCTTGGTCTGGCCGAGAGCCTGGGCCTTACAAGTACCATCGACGCGCTTGTGCTTGATCAGACCATCGAAGCCAAAGCCTTCTGGGAGAAAAGGGGCCTGACAGTTCCGCGGGTCTCGGTCAACGTATCGGCACGACGTCTTGGGGATGCGGATCTGATATCCAAACTCAAGAAGATTGATTTCGACTGGCGTTCGCTAACCTTCGAATTGCTCGAATCCACATTTCTGGATCACAGTGACACACAGGTTGCTGCCAACATTCGACAGATCCGCAATATGGGTATCGAAATCGAGATCGACGACTTCGGCACCGCTTATGCGTCGATTGTCAGCCTCACCCATCTTTTGCCTCACCGGTTGAAGATCGACCGCGAACTGATCCAGCCTGTAATCAACAGCACGGATCAGCGCGAACTCGTGCACTCGATCATCCAAATCGGACGGACGCTCGGAATCGGGACCGTGGCTGAAGGGGTCGAAACCATGGTTCATGCGGATATTCTCGAAGCAATGGGGGTGGATGTGCTGCAGGGCTATGCCTTCTGCCGGCCCGTGACCGCAGAGCGTTTCCTCCGGCACAACAAGGAACGTCAGTTGGGCAAGATCGGGCAGTCCGGTAGGCGCTAGAAACCATCCAATCTTGAGATAAAACAGCCCCCGCATCACGCGATGCGGAGGCTTTTTTCGTTCTACCGTCTTTCATCACCTAGCAGGCCGGTTTTCTATGCCGTCAACTGATAGCTGACCGGCACATACCGGAACCCGTCACCATTTGTCTCGACAAATCCGGCTGCCGGGAAGGGCATGTGATAACCGATCATCGGAATGCGGTCGGTGGCCAGCATGCCGAGAACCTTGCGGCGGGACTTCGCTGCCATTTCCTTGTCCATGTCAAAGCGCACCTCCCAGTCAGGGTAGGCGAGGGACCAAACATAATGGTTGGCAAGATCGGCCATGAGAAGAAGCTGCTGGTCATTGCTATCGAGCATGAAGGTCATGTGGCCGGGGGTGTGACCCGGTGCGAGCATTGCAGAAATGCCCGGCGCCACGCTGTCACCATCAGACAGGAACGACATTCTCTCGGCAAGCGGTTTCACATTCTTGGCAAAGCCTTCGCTGTCAGTCTTGGACCAGTGGTCATACTCGATCTGCCCGGTAAGGAATGCAGCATTCTCAAACGTCGGAGCGCCGTCTGCCATCAGACCGCCGATGTGGTCGCCGTGCATATGCGTGATGACCACATGGGTCACCTCTGACGGTTTGGTGCCTGCTTCTGCGAGCGCTGCCGTGATGCCCGCTGCGTTAAGGCCGGTATCGAACAGGATCACATTCTCGCCGCTGCGAACCAGCGTCGGCGTGAAATAGAACTGGGCCATGTCTGTCCCGATAAAGTTGGCCTTGCTGATCTCTGCGAATGTCTCGTCGGACACATTGAGACCGAAAATGCCGTGCGGATTGTCGCGCGGGGCAGAGCCGGCGAGCAGGGCCACGACCTCCAGATCGCCAACCTTGAACCCGCGGGCCTTGGCCATCGGCAGCAATTTTTTCTTGTGATCCATGGCCAATGAAGGCCGAGGAAGGGTCAGACTGCCAGCCACTCCGGCAGCTGCAAGCATGGCTGTGCGGCGATTGATAGAAAAAGTCATGTCTTTTCTCCCATGTGACATGCGGCGTTTTCGCGTCGTTCGCGTCCGGCCGTCTTGTGGTCGCTGGTCTTTTCCTGCAGTCATCACGTCCCAAAAGCATCAAGGGCGTTGCCGCAGCATGGCTTTATCAGTGTTGATTGTTTTTGGAGCTCTTCTGCCATCCCGTCAAAGCCAGAAGCTCTCTTACTTATCTACGTAGAAAAACTAGTATTGGATGATCGGGAGATCAAAACAATTGCTTGTGAAGCGGCGGTGGATCGATCTGGTGTCGGGCAGGGCTGCTCGAATGAGCGCACATTAACTCTTATCAAAACAATTGAACATAAGATGTCCAAATCACAGATCTCATTGGCATGTGGCGAGTTTTTTATGGCGTCAAACAACTCTGATCAGTCCGAAAGCAGGCCAGTTTATCGGCTATTCGCCCTTTGGCGACTGATCGCTGCCATTGCAGTGATGATGTATCACATCGGTCTCTACGGGCCGCCCGCTTACCATGATCTGGCAAAAAACCTTGAGATGCTCAATGACATGCTGGACATGTTTTTTGTCGTTTCGGGCTTTCTGATCTTCAGCTTCTATATTGATCGACTGACTTCCTTTGCCGAATACAAGGCCTTTCTCGTCCGCCGGGTTGCGCGTCTTTATCCGCTGCATCTTTTGACACTGGCCTGCTTCTGCCTTGTCTGGCTCGCTGTGGGGCTTGGCATCGTTAGTGCCAAGATGACCGAGAGCTACAGCTTTGTCAGCCTGATCGAGGAAGTGCTGATGATCAATGCATGGGGCTTCAGCGACACTTTGTCCTTCAACTATGTGTCCTGGTCCCTGTCGGCCGAGTGGTTCGCCTATCTCATGTTTCCGCTATTGGTCGTCATCTGGCAAAAGTGGCAGTTGGGCGGGCTGATCGGTCTGATGTTCGTGACCATTCTCGCCCTTGAAGGTCTGACGTGGATCGGCTTCATGCCCTTCCCCTCCTGGCTGGAGGCGACCACTTGGGGGGCTTATCGCGTCTTTGCAGATTTCGTGTTGGGGGCAACGATCTGTGTTCTGGCCCAGCGCCGCTATGTGCCGATGCGCAGTCAATGGTGGCCGTGGGCAGGATATGCCATGGCGGTCTTTGTTCTGCTGTCTGACCCTGAGTGGGGATATCTGTCCATGATCGCCATCGCGCTGGCTCTGTTTCTGGCCGCGCAGGTGGAAATCAATGCCCCCGAACGCACGGCTTATCTCAACCCCCTGATGCCGTTGTCAGCGGTGTCCTTCGGCATCTACATGTGGCATCCAGTCGTTGCCAGCGCCGTGATCGGCCTTGTCTGGCAACGTTGGCTACTGCCCGACTTCGGAACGCCCTTCTGGGTCATGGTCGCCATCACGGTGATCGGGTCGATGGTGGTCAGTCTGCTTTCGGCCTATTTCTTTGAAGCTCCGGTCCGGCGAGCCATTCTCAATTGGCAAGCTCGCCGAGAAGCGAGGCGCAAAGAACAGGACGCAGGGCTGTCAGCCGCCCGCGCCAAGCAGTTTGACTTGCGGGCTTAACCAGCGTCCACCCAATAGCGAATGAGCCAGGCCGCAATGGAAAAGCGACCCGGAATATGCGGTAGACCACAGCTGGAGTCCCGGCTCAACATTTCCCGAACCTGATCGCGTGTGAACCAGCCTGCGTTGGTCAACTCCGTCGGATCGATGGAAATCTCCGAGCTCAAAGCCTCGGCAAAGCAGCCGAGCATCAAGGACGAGGGAAAGGGCCATGGCTGGCTGGTGAGATACTGAACCGCACCAATCGCAATGCCTGCCTCTTCCTCTATCTCCCGCCGCACCGCATGCTCAAGGGTCTCGCCCTGCTCCATGTAGCCGGCAAGGGTCGAATACATCGGCGAGTCAAACCGCGTGTGATGGCCCAGAAGACACCGTTCGATGCCTGCCTCGTCGCGATGGATGGCGAGCATGATGACGACAGGATCCGTGCGGGGAAATTGAAACGACGAACAGCTCGGACAATCCCGCCGCGCACCGGAGAGGGCCACCTGTGTCAGGGCTCCGCATTTCGAGCAGTAGCGCTGCGTGTCGTGCCAATGGAGCAAGCTGGTTGCCTGCGCCACAGCGCCCACCTGATCCGGGGGCAAAAGAGCCTTGAGCCCCACGTCGCGCACGGTTCCAGCGCAATAACCAGCCTTCTCGTCAAGCGCCTGACCTGCCTCGCCCTTGAGGCGTGTTGCGAGCCTTGGGGCGTTATCCTCATCCGGATCGGTGCCAAGCAGGATGACGCTGTCCATGTCTCCCCCCAACCGTTCCACACTGGCCAAACAGAACAACGGATCAAGCCTGTCGTCACGCTGGCGCATCACGACTTGATCGCCATCGAACAGATAGAAGCGCGCACCCGGTGCTGCCATCATGCGTTCAAGAGTGGTTTCGTCCCGTGCTTCGGTGTCGCGATCAAGGCGGTTGTGCGCATATCCAAGACCTTCAAAGGTCGGCAGCGTGTGCGAAAAGGCAAAGAAGTCGTCATTGGAAAGGCTAGCCATTGGATCCGGACCATTCATTCTTTAATAGCGGGCTGTGAAAGCGGGGATCAACCCTGAGAACCGGGAGGAGAAAACAGGGCAGGGGGATGATATGGCTCTCTTTTACGCGCCCTTCAGCGTCTTATGCAAGGGATCTGTCTTTTGCAAACCGTCAGAGCAGCGCGGCTCTGAGCGTTTCGATCATTTTCTCCGCGTCCTGGTCAGAGTAGGGGCGGGCTGGCAATTTGCCCCAGATCGGGCCGGGCCATGCGCCGTCGCCTTCATTGCGAGCGATCACATGCACATGGAGCTGACGGACCTGATTGCCCAGTTGCGCCACATTGAGTTTGTCGCAGCCAGTGGCCTGTTGCAGCGCTTGGGATACCTGCCGAATCTCGTCCATGAGCAAGTGTTGCTCGCCACGGGCCAGATCAATCAGTTCCACAAGACTGCTTCGCTGGGGCACCATCAGCAGCCAGACGAAATTGGCATCGTTCATCAGCCGCACGCTACACAGCTCAAGCTCGGCCAGTGGCAGACTGTCGCCTTCGAGTTGGGGATCAAGTGTGAATTGGGCCATTGTGTCTCTCCAAGGTTCTGCGGCTTTTTCATCACGATTGCGCTCTGCCTCTTGCATTCGCTTGCAACAAATGACATATGAACCAGTGGAAGGTTGGCAATGGACGTTCCCCTCGCCAATCGGGTCAGGTCCGGAAGGAAGCAGCCCTAACGAGTTACAGAGCGGGTCATCTGTTCAGCCTTCCACTTTCTCCACAAAATCTGTTCGATCCGGTATCCTGCAAGACGGGCGCTTGATGCACCCTTTCCGCCCGGTGCCTTGCTGTCAACAGGCAGCATCTCACTGCGACAAGAAAGGTGACGTGTCGTTGTCTCCTCTGCTATGGATGGAGCTTACGGTCACAATGGTGAACAAGGACTTCTCGATGGACGGTCAGGATCTTCAATCCCACGCAGGATATCGTGTGCTGGCGCGCAAATATCGCCCGGCAGGCTTTGAAGACATGGTCGGCCAGACGCCGATGATTCGCACCCTGACCAATGCATTCGCCACTGGCAGGATTGCTCAGGCCTACATGTTGACCGGTGTGCGCGGCGTCGGCAAGACCACAACAGCTCGCATCCTCGCCCGCGCTCTCAATTATGAAATTCCCGGTGAGATCGACGAACCGACCATTAATATGGATCGCATCGGCACCCATTGTCAGGCCATCATGGAAGGCCGCCATGTCGACATCATGGAGATGGACGCGGCGTCCCACACATCGATCAACGACATTCGCGAGATCATCGAGGCGGCCCGCTACAAACCGGTGAGCGCCCGCTACAAGGTCTATATCATCGATGAGGTGCACATGCTCTCGACTGCCGCTTTCAATGGTCTGCTGAAGACCCTTGAAGAGCCGCCCGAGCATGTGAAGTTCATTTTCGCAACGACCGAAATCCGCAAGGTCCCCGTCACGGTCCTGTCGCGCTGTCAGCGCTTTGACTTGCGCCGCATTGATGCCGCTGACATGGCAGGCTACATGCGCAAGATCTGTGACAAGGAACAGGTCGATATCGAGGACGATGCGCTGCAGATGATCGCCCGCGCAGGCGAGGGATCGGTGCGCGATTCTCTGTCCCTTCTTGATCAGGCGATTTCCCACGGCGCGGGCAAGATTACCACCGAGACAACCCGCCAGATGCTGGGGCTCGCTGACCGGGCGCGGATCATTGATCTGTTTGAGGCCGTGATGAAAGGCGATATAGCCACCGCACTTGAGGAGTTGAAAGCGCAATATGACATCGGGGCCGATCCAGCGGTCGTGCTCTCGGATCTGGCCGATTTCGTTCATCTCGTCACCCGCCTGAAGCTCACGCCCGACGCCCAGTCGGATGCAGCGGCAACCGAAGCTGAAAAGAGCCGGGGCCGCGATTTTTCCGGTCAGCTGTCTGTTCGGGTGCTATCGCGTGCCTGGCAGATGATCCTCAAGGGGCTGTCGGAGGTGCAGACATCGCCGCGACCTCTGGCGTCGGCAGAAATGGTGCTGGTCCGCCTTGCCTATGTCGCGGACCTTCCCACCCCGGACGAGGCCCTGCGCCATCTGACCAATCGCGATTATCGCCCGCCGATGCCAACGGGCGCGGGCGCCGGTCCATCAGTGCCGCCTGACGCCACCACACCGCCTCCCGATGCCCAAAGCTCTGCGGTGGCAGACCCCCATGAGACGCCTTCAAGCAACAATGGCCCGACGGCCATGCGGGCAACAAGCGGGCGCTCCACACCGGTCTCGACGCCCGATCAGGCTCCCGCTGCGACCTTGGGACAGGCTGAGCCTGTCAAAACTGAAAAGGCAGACCTTCGGCTGGTCGCCAGCAACAGCGAAGCCGACGTCGCCAAACGAAAGCCGACCGGGGATGACGCGCAACCACGCGAATCCTCGCTCAGACCAGTCATCACCCGCTTTGAACAGATCGTCGCAATCGCCAAGAAGAATCGCGATATTGCGCTGCAATTGATACTGGAATCCGCCGTACGCCCGATCAGTATGGAGCAGGGCCGACTTGTCATCGCCTATGACGGCTTTGACAGCGAAGCCTTTCAGTCGAAGCTCTCTCGCAAGCTTGGTGACTGGACCGGCGAACGCTGGATCGTCGAACTTGCAGGTGAGGGCGGCGGCGCGACGATTTCCGAACGCAAGGAAGAACGGGAACGACAGGCCCGCGAAGAGGCCGATCAGCATCCGCTCGTCGAAGCTGTGCGCGACATGTTCCCCGGCTCCAAGATTGTTGATGTTCGCTTCCATCGCGATTTCGAGGAAGAATTCCTCGAAGTGGCCGCGGAAGAGCTCAACGAACAGGAAGACGATCTCCCCATCCTGCTTGCAGATGATGATGACTTCGGGATCGATGAGGATTTGTAGCTTGAACCGGAGCAATCCGGTCTCATATACAGTCCAGTCACAATCAATAGAGTAGCACAGACTGTCCGCTTCGGCTCACACTGGCCGGAAAAGACAGGATCAACAAGGGAAGCGATCATCATGGACATGATGAAGATGATGAAGAAGGCCAAGGAAATGCAGGCCAAAATGGCCGAGATGCAGGAACAGGTGGCCGAAATGGAAGCGACCGGCGTGGCCGGTGGAGACACGGTCAAGATCACCCTGTCTGGCAAGGGTGTGATGAAGACGCTCTCCATTGATCCGTCTTTGATCAATCCCGACGATGCTGAAATCCTTGAGGATCTCATTATCGCCGCGCACAACGACGCCAAGTCCAAGGTCGAAGCTGCGATGCAGGAAAAGATGCAGGATATGGCTGGCGAACTCGGCCTGCCAGCAGGCATGAACCTGCCGTTCTAGGCATCCCGCCCGATGCAAGCGAGTTGATCCGATGACCCTGTCCTCCCTGTTGCTTTATGCCGGGACGCTGTTTCTGGTTGCCAGTGTCCCCGGCCCGAGCATCACTGCACTGGTGGCCCGCGTTCTGAGCCGCGGCTCGCGCGACGTGCTGCCTTTCGTCGTTGCCATGTGGCTGGGGGAAGCGATCTGGCTATCGCTGGCCATCGGGGGACTTTCTATCGTGGCGTCGGCCTTTGCCTCGGTCTTTGTCGTCATCAAATGGCTTGGCTGCGCCTATCTGGTTTATCTGGCCTACACGATGTGGACCACCCGCCAAGATGATGAGACCGAGCAGGGCCTTCCAAACCGCTCGTCAGGTGTCGGCATGTTTCTGGCCGGGTTTGCGGTGACCATGGGCAACCCCAAGATCATGCTCTTTTACGCAGCGCTGCTGCCGACGTTGATCGATCTGGGGTCTGTGACGGCGATTGGCTGGTTCGAGCTGCTGATCACCATGGTGATCACGTTGGCAACGGTCGATCTGGGCTGGGTTTTCTTTGCCAGCAAGGCCCGTCGCCTGTTGCACAGCCCGCGCGCGGTGCGCATTGCCAATCGGGCAGGTGCCGTTGCCATGGCAGGTGCAGCTGCGGCGATTGTCAGCAAAACCTGAAGGGTTGGTCGCCCGCTAGGGGGACCGCAGCAAGAGGTGTGGAATGGCCAATCACATGGCAGGACCTGAAATTGAAAGCCTGATTAAGTTGCTGGCACGCCTGCCGGGGCTGGGGCCGAGATCCGCGCGCCGCGCGGCTCTGCATCTGATCAAGAACAAGGAGCAGCTTCTGGTGCCGCTGTCTGCCGCCATGGCGACCGCCGTGGAGAAGGTGCAGGTCTGTGAGACCTGCGGCAACATCGACAGCAAAAGCCCTTGCACTATCTGCACCGATACCCGGCGCGATCCCACCCTGTTGGTGGTCGTCGAGGATGTCTCGGATCTCTGGGCGCTTGAACGGGCGTCCGTGCTCAATGCCGCCTATCACGTGCTGGGCGGGACCCTGTCACCGCTTGATGGCATCGGTCCGGACGATCTCAATATTGCCGGGCTTCTGGCCCGCACTGCCAGTGGAGAAATCCGCGAGATCATTCTGGCGGTGAATGCCACAGTCGAAGGGCAGACCACGGCGCACTATCTCACCGACCAACTGCAAGCTCAGGCCAAAGAGATGAAACGCTCCGATCCCGCCTTTGAACCGGTCAGAATCTCACAGCTCGCCCATGGTGTGCCGATCGGCGGAGAACTCGATTATCTCGACGAGGGCACGCTTCTGCAGGCCATGCGCAGCCGCAAGGAATTCGGCTAGCCTGAGGCTTATAGGCTGAGACTTTCGGGGTTAGGCGAGCACCTTCAGCTTCTCGAAATGGTTCATGTCCACAAAGGAGCAGAAGGCAGGCGGTTCCAGCTCGATGACCGGAGCCGCTTCCTGTAGATCTTCGAGAATTTCCAGAAGGCCCTTGTGCCATTCCAGCATGGCTTCGTCTCTGAAGCGATCCATCTCATAGGCGAAGGTGATGTGGAACCTATAGCTGTCGTGATCCGGGTGCCGATAGCCGAAAATGTCAGCCAGTCGATCCCGCCAGACTTTCATTATTCTGCGGTCTGCATCCGTCAGCCCTTGAACCGTCAACCCGTTGGGCGTTGCGCCAATGACCTCGACCTTGAAGGGTCCCGGTGCGTCAAAGTCCTCAAGTTGCTTGAGATAATGCTCGGTCATCGCTTCGATGGGCGTATCAAGCGCCATATCTGCCGGCCAGTAGGGCCGCTTGCGGCGATATTCGATGATGCCCTGAAACAGGGTCATATGCAGGCTCGATTCCGCAGTATAGGCCAGCTTTTCCGATTCTGGCAGGGATTGCATGCGGGTGCGCGCATCAATCACCGCCTGCACCGCCATCGACCCATCGACCAGATGGCAGACGATGGTGTTGCCCGGTTCCTCAAGGAAACTGCCATCCCTGCTGTAGCGGGTACCCAGATGGCGCAAGGGCGTGGAATTGAGTGACTTCGAAAAGCCATGCAAATGCTGCGGAAGTGTCTGAAGCGTCATAAAAACCCAGTCTCATTGATGCGGTCAATGGCAAGGTCTATCCGATCGACACAACAGTTTGATGACCTTCGGGCAGCAGTGATCAAAAGAGCCTTACGTCTCGCCGTCAAACAGCGAGGCCATGCGGCGGCTGACTTCATCCTCGGGTCCGGCAATACCCACAGGGCGGGCGCGCGCCCGAGACCCTGTTTCCGGCGGCGTCTCTGGCTCTGATGGCGTGGTTTGCTCTTCGGCCTGTTTCTTTGCCAACTCTCTGGCCTGATCCTTGGCGATGGCTTCAAGCTCGGCTTCGCTGACGTCAATATCCTCGATTTTGCGACCGCGTTTGACGATCTTGCCCGTCGACGTCAGGATCTGATCGACATCTTTCTGGGTCTGGCCAAAATGGCTTTGCAGCTTGGATACCCGATCATCAAGGCGCATGACGTCTTCCATCAGCAAGGCGACCTCGCGCTGGATGATGTGGGCCTGCTCCCGCATGCGGGCATCCTTCAGAACCGATTGTACCACCTGAATGGACAGCGTCAGAAGGGACGGCGAGACGATGACCACACGCGTCCGGTGGGCAAGCTGCACGACATCGTCAAACTGCTCGTGCAGATCGGCAAAAAGGCTCTCGGAGGGCACGAACATGAAGGCGGTGTCCTGCGTTTCACCGGGAATGAAATAGCGCTCGGAAATGTCCTTGATGTGTTTCTTCACATCATTGCGGAAGCGCGTCCGTGCCGCCTTGTCCTCGTCCGGATTATGAGCCTCCTTGACCGCGGTCCAGCCTTCGAGCGGAAACTTTGCATCGATCACCAGCACCGCATTGTCATTGGGAATATGAATGACGCAATCGGGTCGGTTTTTGTTGGAAAGGGTATATTGGAAATCAAAGGCGTGCTTGGGCAGCGCATCCTCGATGATCGCCTCCATCCGGCCCTGACCAAATGTGCCGCGCGTTTGCTTGTTGGCAAGGATCTGCTGCAACTCGACCACCCGGCCCGATAGCTCGGTGATGTTGCCTTGCGCTTTATCGATCACAGCCAGCCGCTCATGCAGCGCTCGCAGATTATCGCCCGTTGCTTTTTGGCCATCCGTCAGGCTTTTGGACACGGTCTGGGTCAAGCGATGCCCCATGCCGTCCATACGGTTGGTCAGGGATTGCGCCATCTCGGACTGGCGGGTGGAGAAAATCTCCGCCATGGTCTGCATCCGACCGGTCATCTCCGCCTGCAGGCGCGTCAATTCCTCGACTTGCGCCCTTTGCGCTCTGGCCTGTTCCTGTGCTTCATAGAGCTCCTGCTCACGCGTACCGCTTTGGCGGTTCTGCGAGATCAGAAGCCAGACCAGCAGCAATCCGAGCAGGGCAATCGCACCGATCAGGATTTCAAAGGTCGTCAGGCCATGTTGGCCGATGGTGATCACGATGTCATTCATGGCGCGACTATAGATTGATTCGGAAAAGGGGGAAACAAAATGAGAACAGGGGCTCGCACGGTCTACCGTCTCTTGTTGAGACGCCCGCTTGGTTGGCCAGATTTGTGCCGATTGTGATTGACGCTGCGACCCCGAACCCTTACATCACCTCCCATGGCACTTCTGGATATAGTTACATTGCCGGATCCCATGCTGCGCGAGCAGTCCGCTCCGGTCGAGCGCGTGGATGATGATCTGCGTCGCCTTGTCGAAAACATGTTTGAAACCATGTACAAAGCCCCGGGCATCGGTCTGGCGGGCATACAGGTTGGTGTGCCTCGTCGCATCTTCACCATGGATTGCGGCAAGGGCGATGATGACAAGAATCCGATCTGTATGATCAACCCGGAAATTCTCTGGCAATCGGACGATCTGAGCACCTATGAAGAGGGCTGTCTGTCGATCCCCGACTATTACGCTGAGGTGGAGCGACCGGCATCGGTGAAATTCCGGTTTCTGGATCAATTCGGCAAGGAGCAGGAAATGCTCTGCGAAGGGCTTGATGCCACGTGCGCCCAGCATGAATTCGACCACCTCAATGGTGCGCTCTTCATCGACTATATCTCCAGGCTGCGCCGCGACCGTGTGATCAAGAAATTCACCAAACTCGCCAAGCAGAAAGACAAGCAGGGCATTCTCTAGTCTGGCTCTAGTCTGGCTCTAGTCTGGCTCTCGTCTGGCTTTCTGCCGTCCGCACCACAATCACCGCAAGGATTAGCCATGCTCCGCGTCATCTTTATGGGCACCCCGGATTTCTCCGTTCCGACCCTGATGGAAATCGTCGGGCGGGGCCACGAGGTTGTCGCAGTCTACAGCCAGCCACCACGGCCCGCCGGACGCGGCATGGAAGAGCGCAAGTCTCCCGTCCATCAGGCGGCCGAGCGTCTTGGCCTGCCGGTTTTTACGCCGACCTCGCTCAAATCCGAAGAAGAGCAGGAAAAATTCCGCGCCCTTGAGGCCGATGTCGCCGTCGTCGTTGCCTATGGCCTCCTGCTACCCAAAGCCATTTTGGAGGCGACAGAAGAGGGCTGCCTCAATCTGCATGGCTCGTTGCTGCCGCGCTGGCGGGGCGCCGCTCCGATCCAGCGGGCCATCATGTCCGGAGATGCCGAGACCGGCGTTCAGGTCATGCGTATGGACGAAGGGCTCGACACCGGCGATGTCGCCATGTCAGAGACCATTCCCATCACCGACACAATGACCGCCGAGGATCTGCACGACCGCATGATGGTGCTTGGGGCAGATCTGATGGTCCGGGCTCTTGGGGCCCTGTCGCACGGGGGCCTTACGTCCAGACCTCAGGCCGAAGAGGGCGTGACCTACGCGAAAAAGATCGACAAGGCCGAGAGCCGCATCGACTTCTCTCAGCCGGCCAATGAGGTGCACAACAAGATCCGCGGGCTTTCGCCCTTCCCCGGCGCGTGGTGCGAAATGACCATCCGCGGCAAGGCGCAGCGGGTCAAGATCCTGCGCTCCGAGCTATCTGATGGGGCTGGTGAGGCTGGCACACTGCTCGACGGAGCCATGACGGTCGCCTGCGGAGACGGGGCCGTGCGCCTTATCGAATTGCAACGGGCTGGCAAAGGTGCCATGAAGGCCGAGGATTTCCAGCGCGGAGCAGACCTTTCGGTCGGCGACGTCATTGCATGACGAAGAGATAGAATGCCACGCTTCAAGCTTCTCATCGAATATGACGGCCGGCCCTTTTCGGGCTGGCAACGGCAGAACAATGCCCCCAGTGTCATGGGGCTGATTGAAAAGTCGCTGCTAAAGTTCACCGGTGAGGCGGTCACGGTGTTCGGTGCCGGGCGGACCGATACGGGCGTTCATGCGCTCGGTCAGGTGGCGCATTTCGATCTGGAGCGGGACTGGCACAGTCACAAGATCCGCGAAGCGCTCAATCATTTCCTCAAGGAAACGGGTGTCGCCATCCTCGACAGCTGGAAGGTCACCGAAGAATTCGACAGCCGCTTTCTCGCCTCCAAGCGCTACTACCGCTATCGCATCTGCAATCGCCGTGCGCCGCTTACCTTCGAGATCGGACGTGCCTGGCAATATAGCTATCCGATTGATATCGACCTGATGCAAAAGGGGGCGGATCAACTGATCGGCCATTTCGACTTCACCACCTTCCGCGCAACCGCCTGTCAGGCCAAGAGCCCATGGCGGACGATGGAAAGCCTCAAGGTGAGCCGGGAAGGCGAATGGGTCTATCTGCATGCCATGTCGCGCTCTTTCCTGCACAACCAGATCCGGTCCTTCGTCGGATCTCTGGTCGAGGTGGGGGCCGAGCGCAAGCCGGTCGGCTGGATCACCGAGATTCTCGATGCCCGCGATCGCCGCGCCTGTGGACCTGTCGCTCCACCCGATGGCCTCTATCTGACCCGAGTCGATTACCCTCAGGATCGGGACTATCTGATCCCAGAAGCGCCATGGGAAGGCCACCAGAAGGCCTAATCGCCAGAGATGTGGCCAGAGACGCCGCCAGATCGGTATCGCTGCCATTACATCGCGGTACTAGCCGAGTGCTGGAACAGCATGACGGTTGCGGCAACATTGGCGACCATCAGCAAGACCGCCAGCGCCAGCGCCATCGATCCGGGACACTCCAGCACGAAGCTGAACAGGCGATAGGAAATCCACAGCGCAAAGAGGATGATCCCGAGCATGATGAGCACGGCCATCCCCGGACCGCCAAGCCCCGAGGTGACAATTGCCCCGGGCACAAGGGTGAGCAACAGGACAATGACACTGAGCCAGTTGTAGCTGACAATGAGCGGGATGAAGCGATCTCTGAAGCCAAAGAACCGGCAAATCAGATAGAGCACTACTGGCCCCAGACCCCAGTCGAGCAAGGTGTTGGCGATCCAGAGGCCGAGCCCGCCTTCGCTGAATATCAGCATGTTGTCAACGTCGCCGAACAGCACCGTGTAGAGAAGATTGATCGGTTCGGTGATGACGATGGCGAGAAACGAAAGTAGGACGCCGCGCACCGTGGCATCGATCTTGTAGAGCGCTTCCTCGTCGCCGCGCACAAAGGCCCAGACGAGCTCGAGATGAAAGAGGATGTAGGCCATGAGGCTCCGTTGAAGCTGCGTTTGCGGCTGCAGTGTGCGATGGGCGATAGAAAAGCGGGGCCAGCATAGCCGACCCCGCCAGAATGGCAATCGCCAGATGCTTATCTTTGTGGTGGGAAATACTGCATCAGGAATTCATAGTAAACATCGGACAATGTCTGCAGATCTTTGAGAGCGATATGTTCGTCGATCATGTGCATGGTCTTGCCGACAAGGCCGAATTCGATCACCGGACAATAGTCCTTGATGAAACGGGCGTCCGACGTGCCGCCATCGGTCGAGTGTTCGGGCGTTCTGCCGGTCACCTTGGCCACCGCAGCACTGAAGCCCTTGATCAGTTTTTCCGACTTCGTCAGGAAGGCCTGACTGATGGCCGGCTCCATTTCGACAACAACATGGAAATCGGTTGAGGGCAGGCTCTCCTTGGCGCGCGTCAGAACGAGCTCGGCAATCATCTCCGGATCCCAAAGATCGTTGTAGCGCACATTGAAGCGGGCTGTCGCGGTCTTGGGAATGAGGTTCCAGGTCTCGTTGCCAACGTCGACCGAGATGAACTCAAGGTTGGTCGGCTGAAAATGATCGGTGCCATGATCGAGGATGGCCGAGCTCAAGTAGGAGACGATCTTGCCCAGAACAGGCACCGGATTGTGCGCCAGATGCGGATAGGCCACATGGCCCTGCTGGCCGATGACCGTCAACGTCCCGGACTGGCTGCCGCGCCGCCCGATCTTGATGGCATCGCCCATCGCATCCGGGTTGGTTGGCTCCCCGACAATGGCATCGCTGAAGCACTCGCCACGATCTGCAGCCCATTTCAGCAGCTTGATGGTGCCATTGACCGCCGGGCCTTCTTCGTCGCCGGTGATCAGAAGGGAAATCGTTCCGTTCGGCTCGCCATGCAATTCGATATATTTCAGCACCGCTGCGATGAACGCGCCGATACCGCCCTTCATGTCCGAGGTGCCGCGACCATAAAGCTGGCCATCCTTCACCTCGCCGGCAAAGGGCGGCACGGACCACTGGCTTTCATCGCCGGTGGGGACCACATCCGCATGACCGGCAAAGGTCAGGTGCGGACCCTCTCCGCCGGATATTTTGGCGAATAGATTCTCGATGTCCGGGGTGTCCTTGTCTGTGAAGACCGGACGATCCACCTGAAACCCCTCGGGGCTCAACAGGGCATCGAGATAAGCCAGCGCGCCGGCTTCCTTGGGCGTGACACTGGGGCATTGAACGAGTTTCTGGGTGATATCCAGAGCGGTCGGGGCTTTGGTCATGGCGCGGCTTGCTTTCGTCTGGGCACGGTCCGATCAGAGGGATCCGGTGTCGACGCCTGCTCAGCAGGCAGTCTGGACTGTGCCTTTGCTTCAAGGATGTCGTGCGGGTCTCATGCAGTCCTTTGCGTGAGGTGGGCACAGGTTCGATGCACAGCCTGATGCACAACGCGGCGCGGACACACGAATTGCTCCGGGTCGGGAGGGCGACATGCGGTCATGATCAGACGAGCGGGGAAGAACACGGGAAAACAGGATCATCTTTTCCGGGTTGCAACAAATAGTACGGCGTCACATTAGGCAAGGTTGGCGCCGCCTTCAATCCACTTTCCACCGCTCTTGAACGAAACGAAGCGGCATTGGTTGAAAAGTTATGCCATCAGGCCTTGCCGGGATGGCTCGAGTGCTCGGGCGTATGCTCCGCGGTCTCATCGACCGGCGCTCTGTTGGTATTTGAGACAATCCCCAGATCGATGAAATAGACCAGCCAGAAGGGCAGGATGGCTAGCAGATAAATGCCCCGTGTCTCAATGCCGACGCTGCACGAGAGGGGAAAGTGCGGCGCAAGAGCGCTGAGGGTGGCAAGGATCGGGATCGCATAGGCAAAGAAGCTGACATGGCCGCGCCCGCGGTCTCTCAGCCGTTTGATGACCACGCAATACCACATGAAGAAAAAGGTAGCAGCCATCACGCCGAGCGCACCGTAATAGACCTTGCCCAGTGTCTGGGCAGGGTCCATTTGGCAAAGGAAATTATCATGCACACGAAACAGAAAAGCCGCCCCGATTTCCAGAGGGAAGAGCAAAAGATGAGCAAACCAGAATTGCTTGCGGCCAATTTGTCCCTGGCTGTCAAACAACAAGCGTTCGATGGTCATGACATCTCCTTGGGTGGTCTGTTCGCTGGCCAGTTCGGTTTTGCCTGTCCGCGTCAAGCTCACTCTGATCGCGATGCAAACGGCGCACTATGACTTGCCGCAAGCCTTCCGCGGATAGTAGGCATTATTCCGAACCGGGCGTCAATCATTCCTCCGGCGCCATCCCTTCTTCCTGTGTCTGGGAGAAGAACTCAAGCGCGACATTCAAGCCATTGATCGCAGCAGGCAAACCGCCATAGACAGACATTTGCCAGATGATTTCAAGGATCTCCTGTTCTGAACAGCCAGCAGCGAGACTGTGCTCGATGTTGATCCTGAGCTGTGGCTCCGTCTGCCCACCAAGGGCTGTTAGGGCGGCGATTGTCGCCAACTGGCGGGTTTTCGCATCAAGTCCGGGTCTTGAATAATGTCGGCCATAGGCCCACTCGATCAGGCTTTCTGAGAAGTCGGGCACTTTCGCGTCATAGCGTTCGGAAAGCGCGGCTTCAAGATGAGGGTGATATTTTGCGCAATAGGCGCGGCCACGCTCAAGGGCGCTCGCTTGCGGGTTGGACACGGGGGATTTGCTTTGTGCTTCGGTCATTCGATGCCTCCATGATATGGGCATTTTCCATATCGAGATAGATTGCGATTTTCTTGTCGAGCACAGGCAGGGTCTCTTGCAGTCTTCTGATCTGGGTCTGTACGTCCGCTCTCTGGTCCTCCAGCATCTGGCGGCGTTCGGTAGCGGTGTGCGGACCCTCTGCTCTCAACCGCGCATAGCGGACCATGCGGGAAATTCCCATCCCGGTGGTCTTGAGATGCTTGAGAAAGGTCAACCAGTTGGTGATCTCCATGCCATATTGACGCCGCCCGCCCGCATCGCGATGCGCATCTGGCAAAAGCCCGATTTTTTCGTAGTAGCGGATGGTATGGACGGACAAACCCGTCTTGGCAGCAAGATCACCGATTTTCAAAGGACCAACTCCTGTTCGACATAAGGGAGGCTAGATGTTCGAGTGCACTCTAGGTCAAGAGCAAAAGAATGAAAATGGTCGATTATTTCAAACGGGCTGATGGCCCTTCAGAACAAAAAAATCCCGCCCGATTGGATCGGGCGGGATGAAATCAAGCTTTGTTCCGCTGCGGATCAGTCGCGCAACAGGTCGTTGATCGACGTTTTGGACCGGGTGCGCTCGTCAACGCGCTTGACGATAACGGCGCAATAAAGGCTTGGTCCCTGCGCGCCATCGGGCAGATGCTTGCCGGGCATGGTGCCGGAAACAACCACGGAGTAGGGCGGCACTTCGCCCATGAAGATTTCACCCGTGCTGCGGTCGATGATCTTGGTGGACGCACCAAGATAGACACCCATGGAGAGCACCGAGCCTTCGCGCACAATGACGCCTTCGGCCACTTCGGCACGCGCCCCGATGAAGCAGTTGTCTTCGATGATCACCGGACCGGCCTGCAGCGGCTCGAGAACGCCGCCAATGCCAGCCCCGCCAGAGATATGAACATTCTTGCCGATCTGTGCGCAGGAGCCGACCGTCGCCCATGTGTCGATCATCGTGCCATCATCAACATAGGCACCAAGGTTGACGAAGGACGGCATCAACACCACACCCTTGCCGATGAAGGCGGAGCGGCGAACGATGCAATTGGGAACGGCGCGGAACCCTGCCTGTTCAAACTCGCTCGCACCCCATCCATCGAATTTGGAAGGAACCTTGTCCCACCAGCTGGCATTGCCCGGACCACCCTTGATCACTTCCATCGCATTGAGCCGGAAGGAAAGCAACACGGCCTTTTTCAGCCATTGATTGACGATCCACTCTCCGTCGGAGTTCTTCTCGGCCACACGGGCGTCGCCATGATCCATCAGGTGCAGGGCGGCCTCGACAGCATCGCGGATTTCGCCGGTTGTGTCGGAATTGACGGTATCGCGTGCGTCAAAGCTCGCTTCAATGATGCTCTTGAGCGCAGGCAGATCGTACTGGGTCATGTCTCTCGCTTTCAGCTTGTCTGGGGTGTTCGATTGCGCATGTCTCGCGGCCTTGGCCGCTGGAACTGTGGCGCAAACCATAAGCACCCCGCCGGTGAAGTCAATCACCAAAAAAGCAGAAAAGTGCGCCTGCTGGCCCAACACCACTTGAACCGCAAAAAGGAGTGCAAAACGAAACAGGGGTGGCCGCTGGGACCGCCCCTGTATGCTGTCTGAAAGGCGTCTGGATCGTGCCTAACTGGCCAGCTTCTGTGCCGGTTGCTCGAAGGTCTGCTGTATCGCGCGTCCAGCCTGTCGGCGGTCGGACCCGGAGTATGCCGGGTCATCGACTTCGCGCCGATCCAGTGGCCCGCGACGGAGGCTGAGAATGAAGTCGGTCACCTCTTTTTGCAGGGTGGCGGCATCCCGCGACATGCGTTCAGCCGACGTGAGCACGAAGGTTGCCGCTTCGCCCGTTTGCTCCGCATCCGTCGTCACTTCGCCGATGTTTCTGGCCACTTCGGAGGTGCCCGTGTGGGCTTCCTCGATATTGCGGGCAATCTCGGTTGTTGCAGCATTCTGCTCTTCGGCTGCTGCGGCAACCGCCGAGGTGATGTCCTCGATCTCATGAATTGTGGTGGACACATTGCCAAAAGCGGCAACGGCAAGACTGGTCGCCGACTGGATCCGATGAATCTGTTCGGTAATTTCGCCAATCGCCTTGCTTGTTTGTCCTGCCAGTTCCTTGACCTCGCCAGCTACGACCGCAAAGCCTTTGCCCGCTTCGCCGGCGCGCGCGGATTCAATGGTTGCATTGAGAGCAAGAAGGTTGGTCTGTTCCGCAATCGCAGAGATCAGTTCGACCACATGCCCGATGGTTTCAGCGGCCTCTGACAGATCATTGATCTTCATTTCGCCCTCGCGCACTTCCGCAACTGCATCTGCAGCAACCTTCGCGGAACGCTCGATCTGGGATCCGATCTCAACCGAACTTGCACTCAGTTCCTCGACGGCCGCCGAGACCGTCTGAACATTGACAGAGGTTTCGTGGCTGGCTGATGCAACAATGCTGGCGCGTTCATTGGTGCTCGATGCACTCCGGGTCATGTTCGTCGCTGTCTGGTTCATCTGGGTGCCGGCTTCCGAGAGATAGCTCGCGATTGTCTTGGTGGCTTCCTCGAAATGACCGGTCTTTTCAGCAAAGTCTTCAATCCGTGTCTGAACGCGGATGATCGCGTCGTTGATCTGTTCCGAATAGGCATGGAATGCCCCGGGCATGCCGATAAGCTGGATACGGCGATAATACTTGTTGCGCGACATCGCATTGGTTGATGCCACCGCTTCCCGCATGAAGGTGTCGAAGCGGTCGGCCTGATAGTTGATGGCAACCGCAAGCAGGCCGAGCGAACCGGTTTCGAGCGCCTCATCGGCGCGTGCTTCCAGCTCACCAGAGCCCAGCGCCTGCGCCACGTTCGCAACATTATTGATTGCCCGTTCGGCTTTCAGACACAGAAGCAGTTGCACGGCCATGGCAAGGCCAGAGACAACGAACAGACCAAGTGCAGCAGTTCGAAGACCCAGAAGGTCGAGGCCAATGCCAGCGCTCAGCAGCACAAGGACGCCAATGGCCAGAAGCCGCGCACAAGAAAGAGAGGACAAACGGGTCATAGGGCGCGGCTTTCTCTTGGAAGATGGCATTCAGTCGGTTGTACCCGGCATCTCTGACTGTCGCCGAACCTGTCGCGTGTATCGGTTTTGCCGACCAGACTTTTGCTATCCGAAACGCGGCGTTCAAAGCAAGGTGGCGTAATTTTGTTGGCCATGAATGCCTCTGCGCATGAAAATAGGAAATGCAGGCAGAAAAATGAACTGCTTCACGCAGATCTTCCGCCGAAAAAATAAAAAAAAGGTTTCAATTACAGATACCTATATAAAACCGTGTAATATTAATTTGCTTCTTCAACGAAAACTTAGTTGGCGTAAAGTGAAAGTAAGAGTGCATTCGACAGCATGCCAGATGACCGTTTATGCTTGCAGAGCCTCACGCGCGACTTTGCCAAGCCCAAGAAACGGGGTCACAGGGGCCGCCGTTGCAGGTCGTTAAGAAGCGCTTCATCCATTTGAGTCACTCTAGGCTTTCGTGACGGGGTTGCTCCGGTTGGTGAGTCATCTTTCGGTGCAATGCGTAAAAACCTCGTCAAAGCGTCGGTGTTTTGCGGTGATCGACAGTTATGCGGTAAGTCGTTCGGTCGTGATGACTGGAAAGTGACCGGTCTCGGGTGCCGAAGATTTCAAATCGACTTGTCTGGAAAGTCGGAATAGATATAGTGGTGCAGTATTGTTTTATTATTTTTGGAAGCATATTGCACATTGGCGTTTGAAGCGTGAGGGGAACGTGAAATGAATAAATCGGCATACCTGTGCCTGGTAGGCGGTTTGCTTCTGGCGACGACCGGTTTGTCACAGGCCAATGAGCAGATGTTGGGAGCCTTGCCTGCATCGCCCGTGAATACTTTGGCGCTGACCCCCGAATACGAATTGCCAATCCAGATCATTATATCCCGCAAGGATCAACGCGCTCGGGTCTTCAGAGGCACCGAAGAAATCGCGACCTCGCGGGTTTCCACCGGCAAGCGCGGCCACACCACGCCGACGGGTATCTTTTCCATCCTCGAAAAACGGCGACGTCATTACTCCAATCTCTACAACAGCGCTCCGATGCCCTATATGCAGCGCCTGACGTGGTCGGGTATCGCTCTGCATCAGTCCAATTCCGTGCCCGGCTATCCGGCATCGCATGGCTGTGTTCGCCTGCCTGGCGGGTTCGCAAAACAGCTGTTTTCGATCACCGAGCGCGGCGCTCACGTGATCATCGCCAATCGTGAGGCGGTGCCCGAACCAATCGAACATGCCAACCTGTTTCAGCCTCGTGAGGTCGATGATCTCGCGGCACAAGTCACCTCTGTTGCAGCAACGCCCGAACCAATAGAAGCGCTCGGCAAGATTTCCTTGCTCAATGAGCACCCGGTGCGTGACACCACGGCGCATCAGGTCGCGCGCTATCTCAATCAGCTCGAAGCCGTGAAGCACAGTGACAAGCCCTTGCGTATCTTCATCACGCGTCAGGCTAGGGGCAATGTTGTCAAGGAAGTCCAGACCCTGCTCAATGAGCTAGGCTACGATGCGGGCGTCGTTGATGGCCTTGCTGGCAGCGCCACAATGGCAGCTCTGCGTGCCTTTATCGCAGCACAGGATGGCAGCATGGACCAGCGTTCCTATGGTGCCAAACCGCGTATCGATCAGGCCTTGCTGCAAAATCTCTACAATGCTGCAGGAAAGGGCAAGATCCCGACCGGTCATCTGTTCGTTCGGCACAATTTCAAACCATTGTTCGATGCGCCGATCCGGATCCGCGACACTAAGGCTCCGCTGGGTGCGCATCTGTTTACCGCCAACGCGGTGGCACCTGACAAGCTCAATTGGCTCGCGGTTAATCTGGATGACAAATTGTCGGACAGACAGCAGGCGCGCCTTGGCGTCAAACAGGATCCAGAGCATCCCGGCGGCGTTGATGCGGCAACTGTGCTCGATCGCGTGATCATTCCGGAGGATATCCGCGCCCAGATCAATCATCTTGTCGGCAACGGGGCGTCCTTGACCATTTCGGATCGCGGCTTCAGCCGGGAAACAACGCCTCAGGGCACTGACTTCATCGTCCTGACCAAGCCCAACAAGCGCAGCAAGGTCGCAAAAACCGTGAGCAAGGTGAAACGACAGGCAACCGTGAAACGCTCGTTCGTCGAGCCCAAGCCGACTGCCCCCAAACGTCGCACTTTGTTCTCCATGCTCCGTGCGCGCACCTCAGATTGATTGCTAGAGTCTGAAAAACATGAAAAACCCCGGTTCCTGTCAGGGGAGCCGGGGTTTTTTGTTTCTGCAATCAAGGCTGACGCATGTGCGCGCTTCGGGGCTACTCGACGGAAAACTGATCGTCAAAGCTGTAGCCGGAGCCGCGCACCGTGCGGATCGGATCCTTGGCGCGCCCCCGGTTGATGGTTTTGCGCAGACGCCCCACATGCACATCGACCGTGCGTTCGTCGACATAGACATCATGCCCCCAGACGCCATCCAGCAACTGCTCGCGGGAATAGACACGCCCCGGGTTCTGCATCAGGAATTCGAGCAAGCGATATTCGGTCGGCCCGAGATTGACCTCGCGGTTGGAGCGTTTGACACGATGCGTCTCGCGGTTGAGTTCCAGATCGCCAGCCTTGAGAATGGTAGCCACCAGATCCGGGCTTGCACGGCGCAGGATCGCGCGCACACGGGCCATCAATTCAGGCACCGAGAAGGGTTTGACCACATAGTCGTCTGCCCCGGTGGATAGCCCACGGATGCGTTCGGATTCCTCGCCGCGCGCTGTCAGCATGATAACCGGCAGCTTCAGCGTTTTGGGTTTGGCACGCAAGCGTCTGCACAACTCGATGCCGGACAGGCCCGGCAGCATCCAGTCAAGCAGCAGCAGATCGGGCAGGGTTTCCTGAAGCCGGTTTTCCGCTTCATCCCCTCTGGCAATCACTTCAACCTGATAGCCTTCTGCTTCTAGGTTGTAACGAAGAAGAAGACTGAGGGCTTCTTCATCCTCCACAATCATGACATTTGGGCTCATAGCCATTCATTCCGCATTCTAAGGATCCGGGCTGACGCGCGATTGAGGCGTTCAGCCAGCAGGATCAGGTCTTGGACGTCTGCATGGCGCATCAGGGTGAGCGCCATGTCATGTTTGGTTGAAACCGGCATTGACCGCGCCGTCAAAAGCGCGGCTTTTAAAGTCTATCAGAGAGGCCGGTCTTCCATCGCCCGCCCGGTCTTCACGTAGAAGATGGTCTCGGCGATGTTGGTGGCGTGGTCGCCGACGCGCTCCAGATGCTTTGCGGCAAACAGATAGTTCGTGCAAATCGTGATATTGCGCGGATCTTCCATCATGTAGGTCAGGAATTCGCGGAACAGCGAGTTGTAAAGCGCATCGATATCCTTGTCCTTGGCGACGATTGCCAAGGCGGCATTCTCGTCCAAAGCAGTATAGGCATCAAGCACGGCCCTGAGCTGGTCGAGGGTCAACTCGGCCATATGCTCGATCCCATGCAGGAAATGCTTGGGCTGGGGGCGTCCTTCAAGGGCCAGAGCGTTGCGGGCAATATTCTTGCCAAGGTCAGCAACGCGCTCCAGATCGATCGAGATGCGCAAGGCCGCAATGATGTGGCGCAGATCCTGCGCCATCGGCTGGCGGCGCGCAATGGTCAAAACGGCCTTCTCCTCGATCTCCTGATCGAGCTTGTTGATCGCCTGATCGCTGGCGATCGTGGTGTTGGCAACCGTCATATCAAGGCGAACAAGCGCGTTGACCGCTTCCTCAACCATGCGTTCGGCTTGACCACCCATTTCGGCGATACGACCGGTCAGCTCGCGTAGATCATCGTCATAAGACGAGACAATGTGATCGGACATTTGTTTTCTCTCCTTGTGTTCGCTTGTTTTCCGCCGACCGGGTCCGCGGGACAGCCATGTGCCGGACCGGAAAGACAGGCGAACGAAAGTGTCTGTTAGCCGAAGCGGCCTGTGATGTAGTCCTGAGTGCGCTGATCTACCGGGTTGGTGAAGATCTGATCGGTTGGACCTTCCTCCACCAGATTGCCCAGATGGAAGAACGCGGTGCGCTGTGAAACACGAGCCGCCTGCTGCATCGAGTGGGTCACGATGACGATGGTGTAGTTCTCACGCAATTCGTCGATCAATTCCTCCACTTTCGCCGTGGCGATCGGGTCAAGAGCCGAGCAGGGTTCATCCATCAGGATGACTTCAGGGCTCACCGCAATCGCGCGGGCAATGCACAGACGCTGCTGCTGGCCACCGGACAGACCCGTCCCCGGTTCATCAAGGCGATCCTTCACCTCTTCGAAAAGGCCGGCTTTCTGAAGTGACGAGACCACCACTTCTTCCATCTCGGTCTTATTCCGGCACAGGCCGTGGATGCGCGGCCCATACGCCACATTCTCGAAAATGCTTTTCGGGAACGGGTTGGGCTTCTGGAAAACCATGCCGACACGGGCGCGCAGCTCGACGACATCGACGGATGGATCGTAGATATCGAAGTCGCCCAGTCTGATATTGCCGCCGACGCGACAGATATCGATGGTGTCGTTCATGCGGTTGAGGCAGCGCAGGAAGGTGGACTTGCCGCAACCCGATGGACCGATGAGTGAGGTTACCTTGTTTTCCTCGATCAAAAGATCGACGTCGAACAGGGCCTGTTTCTGTCCATAGTGAACAGTGACTTTTTCACCGGACATCTTGATCGGATTCTTGCGAATATTGCTATCCTGCTGAACTGTGGTGTTAGTGTCCTGCATGTTCATGCTTTCTATGTCCTCTTTCAGCCTGATCCTGCCATCGAGGGGCATGGGATCAAAAGGCTAAACAACGCGTAGGGTGCACACGCCGCTGGGGTTACCAGCGACGCTCGAAGCGGCGACGCAGAAGCACCGCAGAAATATTCATGATGGCCAAGAAACCCAGAAGGATCATGATAGCCGCCGAAGTCCGCTCCACAAAGGCACGCTCCGCAGAGTTCGCCCACATGTAGATCTGGACGGGCAGGGCCGTCGCCGGATCAAACGGCGTGACCGGATAATCCTTCACGAAAGCGACCATACCGATCATCAGCAGCGGAGCCGTTTCACCAAGCGCCTGCGCCAGACCGATGATGGTCCCGGTCAGGATGCCGGGGGAGGCCAGCGGCAGCACGTGATGGAAGATCGCCTGGGTTTTGGAGGCACCAACACCAAGAGCCGCTTCCCGAATCGACGGCGGAACCGCCTTGAGTGCCGAACGTGTCGCGATGATGATGGTTGGCAGGGTCATAAGGGTCAGCACCAGACCACCGACCACCGACGCAGAGCGCGGCAGTCCGGCAAAGTTGATGAAGACCGCAAGGCCAAGAAGACCAAACACGATGGACGGCACGGCAGCAAGGTTGTTGATGTTCACCTCAATCAGGTCGGTCCAGCGGTTCTTGGGAGCGAATTCCTCAAGATAGATCGAAGCCGCCACACCAATCGGAAGCGCACAGACCAGCACGATCAGCATCATGAAGATCGAGCCGAGGGCAGCAACGCCAATCCCTGCCGTCTCTGGCCGGGACGAAGCGCCGTAAGTGAACAGGCCGGTGTTGAATTTCTTGGCCATCACACCCTTTTCCATCAGGTCATCAATGGCCGCAATCTGGGCATCGCTGATCTGGCGGCGGGCTTCGGGAACGTCGCGCGGAATCTGTCCCTTGACGAACGAGTCGACATCGCCATCAGCGATGAACCACATGTCGAGGCGCTGACCGATCAGGTCCGGGTCGGCAGCTACCATATCGCGCAATTCGACGGCGGCACCGCGGGACAACAGACCCTTGACCGCATTCAATTGGGCTTTCTGGGTCTTGTCGTTCGGGTCAAGGCCGGCGGCTTTGTAAAGAGCTGGCAAAATGACCTTGTTGTAGCGCAGCATCTGGGTCAACTCGGATCGGGACCGGTTGCCCTTGGGGTCGATGATCTGCTCATCGAGATAGACCGTTAGGTTGATCTCGGTCTGCTGAAAGGCGGTGTAACCCTTCGAGATGATCGACCAGAACAGGACCACCAGAAACAGCACGCCCAGAGAGATTGCAATAATCCCGGCTGTCCGAAAACGGGTTTCAGATGCATAACGCTTCTTCAGACCCAGATCGCGCTGGTGCGCCTTTGCAACCACATTGCTTTCATTTTGAGTGATATCAGTCATCAGTCGTACTGCTCCCGATATTTCCGCACGATGTGCAGAGCGAAGATGTTAAGACCCAGCGTGATCACGAACAAGGTGATGCCAAGAGCAAAGGCCACAAGCGTCTGCGGCGAATTGAACTCAAGGTCACCAGTCAGTTGGTTGACGATTTTCACCGTCACGGTGGTCATCGCCTCGAACGGGTTGGCTGAGAGATTGGCAGCAGCGCCAGCCCCCAACACCACGATCATCGTTTCACCAATCGCGCGGGAGGCGGCCAAAAGCACCGAGCCCACGATACCGGGCAGGGCGGCGGGCAGGATCACACGCTTGATGGTTTCCGACCGGGTTGCCCCAAGCCCGAGAGACCCGTCCCGCATGGATTGGGGAACGGCGGTGATGATATCATCAGACAGAGACGAGATGAACGGGATCAGCATGATGCCCATCACGAGACCTGCGGTCAGAACGGAACGGGCCGAGATGTCAAGGCCGATCAACGCGCCGCTATCCCTCAGGAAGGGACCGACCGTGACCATGGCAAAAAAACCATAGACGATGGTCGGGATCCCCGCGAGGATTTCGAGCAGGGGCTTGGCTATGGACCGCACCGTGCTGGTCGCATATTCAGCCATGTAGATCGCGGCGAACAAACCGATTGGCACGGCAACCATCAGGGCAACGATCGAGATATACAAAGTGCCCCAGAGCAGCGGCAGAAGGCCGAAGGTGCCACCAGCGCCGCCCTCGACACCCGCTGCGGTGAAACGCGGGTCCCATGTTGTGCCGAAGAAAAACTCGGTTGGCGGAACCACACGAAAGAAGTGAATGGCTTCAAAGAGCATCGACAGAACTATGCCGACCGTGGTCATGATGGCAATCGACGATGCCATGATCAGCGCGATCTTGATGTTTGCCTCAACCCGGTTTCGAGCCCGAAGCTTTGGATTGATGCGCATGAAGCTCAGCACAAGGCCCAGAGCGAGAAGCACGGCAATACCGATGATCAGCAAGAGATCAATGAACGACCGCGTCTCGTTGAGGCTATAGGCAGCATCAACCACTGACTTGTCGACATTCTCTGCGAGGGCAACGCCGTGCTTGGCCAGTGTCGGCCGGACAGCGACAAGGCCCGTGCGCAGTTGCACGGTTTCCTCTTCACTGAGGAGCTTAACGCCATCGGCAACGTTGATCACAACGCCCTGCATCAGATTGCGTCGCGTATCCAATTCTAAATATTCATCAAATTCAGCGCAGATATCTGGCTTTTCAGCCTTGCTATCGCCCTGAATGCGAGCGGTTGCAAGATCGCAAGCCTCGCTGTAGCCAGCACGCAATTCACTATCAATAACAGAATTATCAAGAAAAGGCTGCGCGATGAGCACAGCAATCATGAACATGGTGGCTGGAATGGCCGTCCAGATAAAAACGTAAGAACCGTAATATCCGGGTCGAGAATGAAGTGCAGCAATGTTTCCGTTCACACAGGAAACCGCGCGATTGCGTCCAAGCATCGCACCGACCAGCGCGACGATGAAAATAGCTGCCAGAAGCCATAGCGGGCTCATAGCGACCTGCCCCTTGAGCATTGCGGTATATTCGCAAGACCGAACAAATGAGGTTTTCCGAAACTACCCTGTTTTTTGATTATCCGATCCGAGAGATGATGGAACGGTTCGGGCATTGGTAAGGAAAGCCTCGTCGACGCCACCCCGTCAGATCGAACCAAATGCATGGCTTAAGACGAGGCGAAGCCAGTAGCGATATGTCGTACTGGCCCAAAAAAAGCCATGCGCGGCAATCCGCGCATGGCTATGAAGTTCAAACCTTAGAGGGTTTTGCCTTCTTCGATTGCAGCGTGGATAGCATCACGCTCAGCAGCCGGAGCAGGAACCAGACCATATTCAGCGGTCGGGGAGCCTTCGCCGGTCATGTCGTCGGACATGAAGAAGTCAACATACTCTTTGAGGCCCGGGATAACGCCCAGATGCGCTTTCTTGACATAGAAGTAAAGCGGGCGGGAAACCGGATAGGTGCCATCAGCGATAACAGCCGCGTTCGGAGCGATGCCGGACATGGTGGCAACTTTCAGCTTGTCGGTGTTGTTTTCGTAGAAAGCAAGACCGAAGACGCCGATGCCGGTTTTGTTGGAGTCGATGCGTGCAAGGGTTTCGGTGTAGTCGCCGTCGATGTCGACAGCTTTACCGTCCTTGCGAACTTTCAGGCATTCGTCTTCATCTTCGTAGAGAGCAGCAGCGCCAGAGGCTTCACAGCCAGCAGCGAGCACTTTCTCTTCGAACACTTCACGGGTGCCGTGTTTTTCGCCCGGAATGTAAGCAGAGATTTCCCAATCCGGGAAGGAAGCGTCAACATCAGACCATTTGGTGTTGGTGTTGTCGACCAGTTTGCCGTCTTTTACGATTTTCGGTGCCAGAGCGTTGAACCAGTGAATTGGTTCGAATTTGAAATCCGGGCCGTTGATGTCGGAAGCGAAGACGATACCGTCATAACCGATTTTGACTTCCATGATTTCGGTTACGCCGTTGTCGGCACAAGCCTTGATTTCTTTGTCCTTGATACCGCGCGATGCGTTGGCAACGTCGATGGTTTCCGGACCGGTGCCCTGGCAGAACTGTTTCAGGCCAGCGGAAGACCCGCCGGATTCAACGATCGGGGTTTTGAAGTCAGGGTAGTTTTCGCCGAACGCTTCAGCAACGATGGTTGCATAGGGAAGGACGGTGGAAGAACCAGCAACCTGAACCTGGTCACGTGCCTGTGCGGCGGTACCAGCGAGAATGGTGGTGGCAGCAAGAGCAGCTGCGCTAGCAAAAGATGCGAATTTCACTTGACCTCTCCATAAGTCAGTTTTTAGAGCGAACAATCCCTGTTTTCATCGGGGCGCTCACGAGATTTGCCGAACAAAGACCGTGCAAGCGCCTATGGAGGGGCTTGCAACAGCGTCGCCTGATCGGAACAGTCGCGACACTATCGCTCCCATATGATGGAGATATGACAAAAGTATTTCATTATTATGACAGTTTAAGCTGTTGTATCTTATGGGGAAATTTTTTGCCTTTTATAAAACCGTCACAAATCGTCAGAATCGGCAACCGGCAGACGCACCTCAAAGGTTGAACCCAGACCTGAGACACTGTTGACGAGCAGGCGACCGCGGTGGCGCGTGAGGATATGTTTGACAATCGCGAGCCCCAGCCCTGTGCCCTTTCGCTCACGTGACGAGGCCACATCGATGCGGTAGAAGCGTTCGGTGAGGCGCGGCAGATGTTCGGTTGGAATGCCCTGTCCGTAATCCCGGATGCTGACGGCATAATGCAGTTGCCCATCTGCCGGATCGACGATCTTCTTGCAATCGATGTCGATTTTTTCCCCATCCTGTCCGTACTTCAAGGCGTTTTCGACGAGATTCTCGAATACCTGCACCAACTCGTCCCTGTCGCCTGCGATCCAGCGGCTGTCGTCGCAAGCACACATGTTGACGGTGACATTCTGATCCCGTGCAAGCGGGGCAAGCGCGTCGGCGACATGGCTGATGATCTTCGATAGATCCACCTGCGTGTCCGGCAGCACGTGGGCTTTCATCTCGATCCGCGACAGCGAGAGTAGATCCGAGACGAGGCGCGACATGCGCTCGGCCTGATCGAGCATGATGCCGAGGAATTTCTCGGTTGCCGCGATGTCACCCTTGGCCGGCCCCTGTAGCGTTTCGATGAAGCCAATGACCGAGGCAAGCGGGGTGCGAAGCTCATGGCTGGCGTTGGCCACGAAATCAGCCCGCATCCGTTCGATATTCTTCTGCTCTGTCTGATCATGCAGCAACAACAGGATGAAGTCAGGGCGTGCCCCGCCCATCGGCTCGGCTGACAGGTGAATCGGGGTCACCCATGCCTCATAAACGCGTTCGCTGTGGCTCTTGAGCGAATATTCGACCTTCTCGATCGGGCCACCATCAAGCACATTGTCAAGCGCAGCGAGCATGTTCGGCTGCCGGATCCGGAAGGACAGCGGGTCGCCCTCTTTCACATTGCCGAAGATAGTGCCGCCCGGCGCATTGGCGAAGCGGACGATCCCGCGCCGGTCCAGAATGAAGCAGGGATCGGGCAGCGCTGCGGCCAATTTGCGCATATGGACATCCGGCACCATTGTCAGGCGGCGGGCTTGGGCCCGTGCTTTCAGCCGCGTCACCTTGCGCCGTCGTGGCAAAAAGGCCGTCGCAAACAGGATCACCGCAAAAACGACCGCCGCACGCCATGGCTCGCTGCCCGTCGAATAGGTGATCCAGGCAAGGCCGATTACGGCCACCAGAAGCACCCAGCGGGCGGCATAAAGCCGCAACAGCGGTCCAGTGTCCATGAAGGGCTCAGCATCGTAGGATTTGCCAGAGCGCGGGGTATGTTTGTCGTTTGCCATAGATTACTCCATCCAGAAGCGCGGCAAGAACAGGACCAGCATGGTCAGGAGTTCGAGCCGTCCCAGCAACATGCCAAAAGAAAGCAACCATTTTGCAACATCGCTGAGAGGCTGAAAATTGCCCGCCGGTCCAATGATATGACCGACACCCGGTCCCACATTGGCAATCGCTGTTCCGGCGCCGGACAGCGCGGTGACCAGATCAAGGCCGGTCATCTGCAACAGGATGCCGAGCACCAGGAAACTGACCACGTAAAGGAAGAAAAAGCTCATCACGGCTGCTGAGACATCATCACCTAAAGGCATGCCCGCATATTTCTTCACGAACACCCCGTTGGGAAAGACGATCCGGTTGATATGCTGCTTGAGTACCTGGAACGTCACCTGCAGCCGGAAAACCTTGAGGCCGCAGGCGGTCGAGCCCTGACAGCCGCCGATGAACATGATGAAGAAGAAGAAGGCGAGGGAAAACGGGCCCCATGCCTGATAGTCGGTGGAGGAATAGCCTGTCCCACTCACCACCGAGACCACATTGAAGGCTGCATGGCGCACCGCATCAAGGCCCTCGAAAGTACCACTCTCGATGGCATAAAAGGACGCAATGATGGTGAAGAAGGCGAGGATTGCCAGAAAAGCCCGGATTTCGGAATCCCGTGTCAGCCGGAGGATCTGGCCGCGCAGCGCCTGGATATAGAGAATGAAGGGCAGGGAGCCGATGATCATGAAGACAATGGCGATGATCTCGATGCGAGCGCTGTCATAGTGACCGATCGAATTGTCATGCGAAGACAGCCCTCCGGTCGCAACGGTCGTCATGCCGTGAATGATCGCGTCCAGTGCGGTCATGCCAGCCAGATGATAGAGCAGGGCACAGACGGCGGTGAAGACTATATAGAGCCCGGTGAGGCCAGCCGATATCTGTGTCGCGCGAGGCAGGATCTTTTCTGCCGTGCTGAAGGCCTCTGCCTGAAACAGCTGCATGCCGCCAACTTGCAGCATCGGCAACACCGCAATCGCCATGACGATCACACCAAGACCGCCCAGCCACTGCATGATGCCGCGCCACAACAGAACGCCTGCCTGCATCTGATCAAGCCCGGACAGGACCGTCGAGCCTGTTGTCGTGATGCCGGACATGCTTTCAAAGAAGGCATCGGTATAGGTGGGGGCAGCGCCGGACCACAACAGGGGCAGGGCACCAAACGCGGCAAGCGAGGTCCAGGACAACACGGTCATCACGAAGGCCTGACGCCGTGTGAACTCGACGCGCCCCTTGCGGGTTGCCATCCAAAGGCCGCCACCCACGAAGACCGTGACACCACCGGATGCTGCGAACACACGCCATTGCTTGTCACCAAGAGCGAGATCGAGCAGTGCGGGGATGAACATCGCTATACCCAGAACGGAAAGCAACGTCCCTATCACCATCAGCACAGGTCGAATGTCGAGCAACATGAACGTCTTGGCCTTCTGTCTGTTGCCCAAAGGCAAGCACCCGGTTCGGCGCACATTCAGGACGAGTAAGAATTGTCAGTTCAGAGTAACAATCTGGTCAGGCAGGTCTAGAGAGAAAGATGGGATCACCACCTCAAACAGGCTGCCATCATCAGCTTCCATCTCGAAATGCCCTGACATGATGCCAGAATCGCTGCTGAGCGGACATCCTGAACTATAGGAGTACCAGTCGCCCGCTTCAATCAGCGGTTCTTCGCCCACGACACCCCGCCCGCGCACCTCGTGCACGCGCCCCATGCCATCGACGATTCGCCAATAGCGGGCCCTGAGCTGGATATCGCTCTGGCCCAGATTGTGAATCTCGATATGGTAGGCCCAGAAGTGCTCGCCCTCTTCCTCACAGGAGCGGTCAGGTTCATATTCCGTTTCGACGATGACCTGCACCGAACCGGTGATTGCTTTGTATTTCAATCCGTCCATCTTCCGATGCTTTCATCCTTGCTGTGTCATCAGAGCTTAACAGCTGAAGGGATCACAGATTAGGGGGGTAACTTCAAGTCCCTGTTGCGAAAAAGTGAGCAAAAGTGGTTGGCATTTCCGGCGAACAGGATTTACCTCTGATGGCAGCTTTCGCTGATTGTATCGCCCCGATGGGGATGCGGGAAGCGATACGATGAACTGACGCCATGAACCGATGACAGGAAGACAGTTTGCTTGATGCCCGTTTGCGACGTTTCGTCGATCCACCCGTCAACGCCCTTGGCCAAAGCCTTGCCCGTCTTGGCGTAACGGCCAACCAGATCACCCTTGCAGGTCTTCTGCTTGGTGTGGCGGCGGCGACCGCCATTGCCCTTGAGGCCTACTGGACCGGTCTCGCCATTCTCCTCGTCAGCCGGTTGATGGACGGCCTCGATGGCGCGGTTGCACGGGTAAAGGGCAAGACGGATCTTGGCGGCTATCTCGACATTGTCTTCGACTTTATCTTCTATGGTCTCATCCCGCTTGGCTTTGCGGTTGCCCGACCAGAGAATGCGCTTCCGGCAGCCGTGCTGCTTACGGCATTTTACGCCAATGGAGCAAGCTTTCTGGCCTACGCCATCATGGCCGAGAAGCACAAGTTGAGCACGGTAAGCCACGGCTCCAAATCACTTTATTTTACCGGTGGTCTCGCCGAAGCTGGCGAGACCTATGCGGTTTTTGCGGCCTTCTGCCTCTTCCCAGATGCTTTTGCATGGATCGCTTATGGCTTTGCTGCCGTCACCGCCATCACGACCGGGTCGCGGATTCTTCTGGCGGTGCAGGTGTTCGGGCAAAAGAACACAGCAAAGGGCGGCGAGCGCGATGGGGCGGATTAAGGCAGCACCAGATGCCCGTCATCGTCGATGGGGAAAGCGCCCCATGCGATTTCCCATAGATAGCCATCCGGGTCGGCGAAATAACCCGAATAGCCACCCCAGAAGGTGTCTGCGGCAGGCTTTCGGATCACGGCCCCTGCAGCTTCGGCAAGCTTCAGTGCCGCGTCCACTTCTTGTTTTTCGCGCACGTTATGGGCAAGGGTGATGCCGCACGGTCCAGCCACCGGCTTGAAATCCGTGTCGGGGAGTTCATCGGCCAAACCTTCGATGGGATAAAGGGAAAAGACGGTGCCCTTGGTCTTGAAAAAGGCAACCCCGTCGCCCGGTTTGTGACTGGTCGGCCAGCCAAGGCCATCGCGATAAAAAGCTACCGAGCGGTCAAGATCGGTGACCCCCAGAGTGACGAGAGAAAGCCGTGGTTCCATCGGGCTGTCCTTTCAAGAAGCTGATTCGGACCAAAAGCGTAACAGGACCACAAAGTGCGATGGCAAGGAGAAAATCAGCCGAACCAAAAAACCGGTCTGATCAGGATCAGACCGGCGCAATCAAAAAGAGCCGAGTAATCTAGCCCGTAATGAGAGGCTAGAGGCTGCTCAAAGCCTGCTCGAAATCCTCCCACAGGTCCTCGATGTCCTCAAGCCCGAGCGACAGGCGCAAGGTGCCTTGGCCGATACCGGCTGCGGCCAGCTGATCGTCATCAAGGCGCTGATGGGTGGTGGTGGCCGGATGGGTGATCAGGCTCTTGGTATCGCCCAGATTGTTGGAGATCTTGACCACCTTCAGGGCATTCTCAAGGGCAAAGGCTTTTGCTTTGCCCCCCGCGACATTGAGCGCCACCATGGTGGAGCCGCCCGTCATCTGCCGCGCCACGACGTCGGCCTGCGGATGATCAGCCCGTCCGGGATAGAACACCCGCTCGATGGCTTTGTGTTCGGCAAGGCGGTCGGCAAGGATCCGCGCGTTTTCCGTCTGGGCCTTGACCCGCAAGGGGAAAGTCTCAAGGCTCTTGAGCATGACCCAAGCGTTGAAGGGGGAGAGGGACGGGCCGGTGTGACGGTGAACGTCCTTGAAGTCGGCTTCCAGAAACTCTTCGCTCGACAGCACCACACCGCCAAGACAGCGTCCCTGACCATCAATATGCTTGGTGGCCGAATAGACAACCACATCGGCCCCCAATGCCAGCGGGCTCTGCCACAGGGCCGTGGCGAAGACATTATCCACGACGAGCTTGGCACCGGCCTCGTGCGCAATCTCGGCAACCCCGGCGATATCGATCACCGAGAGCACCGGGTTGGTCGGGCTTTCAAGGAAGCAGGCGGTGGTGTTGGGGCGCATCGCGGCCTTCCACGCGCTGAGATCAGTGCCATCCACGAGGGTGCATTCGACGCCAAAGCGCGGCAGCAGTTCCGAGACAATGAAAAGGCAGGAGCCGAAAAGGGCACTTGCTGCCACCACATGATCGCCCGCCTTGACGCAAGCCAGCATCGCAGAGGAAACAGCCGCCATACCGGATGCCGTTCCGCGCGCGGCTTCCGCGCCTTCCAGAAGCGCCATGCGCTCTTCGAACATGGAGATCGTCGGGTTGGCATAACGGGAATAGATATAGCCTGGCTCTTCGCCATTGAAGCGGGCTTCCTGACTTTCGGCGCTGTCATAGACATAGCCCTGTGTCATGAACATCGCCTCGGAGGTTTCTCCCCATTGGGAGCGCATGGTTCCGCCATGAACCATCTTGGTGGCGGGACGAAGGGAGGCCTCGGGCTTTTTTGTGTCTGACATCAGTCTATCCAGTTTTCTAGCTATACCGGGCCTTGAATATAACAAAACCCAGCGATGCAATCTGCACGGCCGGGCTCGAAGTCATTCATCCCCCGACCTTTTAGCGACATTGTTTAACGTGGCGGCAAGCCGGCCGGCTCAAATGACCACGATGGACCTGTTTTTACTCCGATCAGCAAAGAGTGTCAATGCGAAGCCGATCCGGCACATCAGCTGGACGAACAATACTCAAAGTAAGCCTGCAATTTATTCGCTGTTTCACGGTCCCGATCCTTCAGGAGCAGGGTGTGCTTGGCGTCAGGCACATGCATACGGCGGGCATTGCTGCCGCATTCGTTGGTCACCGCATAACTGCCCAATTTGTCGATCGCCATGTTTTTGAGAATGCGTTTCTCGGCTGCGTTGACATGCTCCGCCCACAAGGATTCATAGATGCCCTTGCCGTTCCCGAGGAACTTCCACATCTTTTGGTTGGCCGACTTCATCCGGCTTTGCAAATTGTCGGAGAATTCGAACGTTAGCCAGCTGCCATATTCCGATTTTGGGTTTGCGGTCTCGAAATAATCGATATTGGCGATCTCGCGCAGATCAATGCGCGTTTCGGAATAGGTGTGCTCATTTTCGCTCTGACAGCCGTATCGGGTCTGTTTGCGGAATGTGATTTGGCAATTCTTAACCTGGACCGAGTTCTGCGCAAGGCGTGAGCGCGTGAGGTCTGTCTTCAACCGGGTCGCAAGTTTCTGCTCGAGTGCAGAGACGCGCGGCTGAGGTAGCGAGTAGGCAGGGCTCGCTTCATAGAAATACACTGAAGCAATGGCAATGGACACGAAACTGCAAAAGCCAAGGCCTAAAAAGAATGTCTTCATGAATACAACCGCTTGTTATGGAACAAGTATTTTTGTCATAACTGTCGAAATTATACAAACGAAGACTGTTTTCTAGCTTAAGCGCAAGTTAAGCCAAACAAGATGCATCCTAGAGCCAGATGCCGTTTTGCGCGCACTTGCAACGGTTTGTGCCATTGGTAATTTTACTTGGACATGAGAATGAAAATTGCCGCCGAAGCGGCTTTGCTCGAAAAATGCAGTTGGTTCGACGGGCAAAAGGCAAGGCAAACGGCTTCTTGCAGGGCCTTGACGCGGCCGCAATTGCACTGATCCGGCGAACTTGGTAAACAAGCGCAAGTCAACTCATGCAGGCGGTCTCATGTCTCTTCTTTCTTTCTCCGGATCCGGTATTCTCAATGACGCGGATATCGCCGCGCTGGTGAACGCGGGGGCCATCGCTTTCGACACGCCCCTTGATGGAGACCAGATCCAGCCTGCCAGCCTCGATCTGCGTCTCGGGCGCACGGCCTATCGGGTCCGCGCATCCTTTCTGCCCGGTCCGGATCGCACGGTGAAGGACAAGCTTGATCATCTTCAGCTACACCAGATCGACCTTAGTGAGGGAGCTGTGCTGGAAACCGGTTGCGTTTATATCGTGCCGCTGATGGAGAGCCTGACGCTGCCCGAAGGCATCGCCGCAGCAGCCAATCCCAAGAGCTCAACCGGACGGCTCGACATTTTCACCCGCGTCATCGCCGACCGATCTCAGCAGTTCGACAAGATCCCCAAGGGTTATTCCGGACCGCTCTATATGGAAGTCAGTCCCCGGACCTTTCCCATTCTCGCCCGTTCCGGTAGCCGCCTGACCCAGATCCGCTTCCGTCAGGGACGCGTGGTCCTTGACGATGCCGAGCATCTGGCCCTGCATCAGGCCGAGACCCTTGTGGCCTCGAGCGATCCCTTCATCGCCGATGGCATTGCCCTGTCGATTGATCTTGCCGGAGACGGTGTCGTGGGCTATCGCGCCAAGCGCCATGCTGCCGTGATCGACGTGGATCGCCGCGACGCGCAGGATCTTCTCGATTTCTGGGAGCCGATCATGGGCCGCGGACGGGGGGAGCTGGTGCTGGATCCAGACGAATTCTACATTCTCGTATCAAACGAAGCAGTGCATGTCCCGCCTCTCTATGCTGCGGAAATGGTGCCATTCGACCCGCTTGTCGGAGAGTTCCGCGTGCATTACGCGGGCTTCTTTGATCCCGGCTTTGGTCATTCTCAAGCAGGTGGTTCAGGAAGCCGTGCCGTCCTTGAGGTGCGCAGCCATGAAGTGCCCTTCATCGTGGAGCATGGTCAGATTATTGGGCGTCTGGCCTATGAGCGCATGCGCGCGCGGCCTGAGACCCTTTACGGGGCCGGGATGGGCTCGAACTATCAGGCACAAGGGCTGAAACTGTCGAAACATTTCCGGTCGGCCTGATCCCGGCGAAGGCCATTGATGATGAAGACCATTGAAAAAGAAGTCTATGCCGAACTGGAAGAGAAAAAGTCCCGGTTTCTGGCTTTTCTCGTTCCCATCAAGACATTTGATGCCCGCCTTGAAGCGTTGCGCGTCGAGCATAGAAAGGCGTCTCATCACGTCACGGCCTTTCGCTGCATCCATGACGACGACCGCATCGAGGAAGGTGCCAAGGACGACGGCGAACCGGCAGGGACTTCGGGCATGCCGATGCTCAAGGTGCTCATCGGGCGCGACCTCATCAACTGCGGTGTGATTGTGGTGCGCTATTTCGGTGGCACCAAGCTGGGGGCGGGTGGTTTGGCTCGGGCCTATTCGGGCGCTGCGTCCATGGCCATCGACCGGGCAGATCTGGTCACCTGGGAGCGCATTGAGACCCGCACCGCTACGGGGCGCTTTGAACAGACTTCGGACATAGAAAGACAGATTACCCTGTTGTCCCTTGAGGTGCTTGAGCGCAACTACCATGAAGAAGGGGTCGATATAACCTTAAAAGGCCCCCAATCTGCTCTGGAAGACTTTGACGCCTTCATGGAAGAACTCAATCTTTATTAACCATGCCAGTCGCCAATCATGGAAAACGGGCCATATTGCGCATTGTTGTGTAGTTTGCATGGCGCGGATTCACACTTGCTTATTCTCTCTGTGTGAAGTTGGTGTCTAAAGATTGAAAACACCATCAGGTTGTGAAGAGCAAGATGCTTGAGTTTAGCGTAGCTGCAAGTTTTGATTATCGATCGGACGAATACCGCGAGTTGTTTCAGGCTGCGGAGGTAACAGCCTTCCAGCATCCAGCGTGGCATTCTGCCATGCAGCGACACATTCGCAAACTGTCCAGCGTCGAAGAGCGTACGCTTATCATGCGGTGCAGCCAATCCGGACGTCTGCTCGGTCTTGTTCCCTTGACCGCGCGCCGCAAGATGCGTGCGACCATCCTTGAATATGCCAATCTGGGCCTCGTCGACTATGCCCTTCCGACCCTGCATCCCGACATTTGGAACTGGGTTCCCGATCCCGTAACGCTTGGTGTGAAATTGAGCGAGACCCTCGGGGCCTACGACATGCTGCGTATCAAGCACATGCCAGCCGACAACCCAGAGATCATGCGCCTGTTCCCCAATGCCTACATGGAGCGGGCCAGTTTTTCCGCTCATGCGGTTGAGTTGGGACCGGATTATGATGAGTGGCGACAGACCGCCATTTCCAAAGCCGAGCGCAAGTCCCGCGACAAGAAACGGCGCGCGATGCTACGCAACGGGGAATGGCAGATGCGTGTGCTGACCGATCCGATTGAGATCCGCACGGCATTCGAATATCTGCGTGTCTATCACAAGGACCGCTATGCGGACCGTCCCGGCTTCGACATGCTGCAGGATCCGGCATCCTTCGACTTTTATGTCGATCTTGCTATCAATGAAGCCGAGAGCGGGTTTGCCCGCACCTACCAGTTCACCTACGATGATCGCGTCGCCGCCGTCCAGTTCGGCATCGCTGATCGGGGACGCTATGTCTATCTGATGATGGGGCTCGACTATCAGCGCATGAGCAAATATTCCCCAGGTCTGCTGATGACCGAGGATATTGCCCGTGACTGTATCGACCGCGGCATGACCTTGTTTGACCTTGCTGTGGGGGACGAACCCTACAAGGCGAAATTCGGCACCAAGTCAACACCGATCTATACGCTCTGGCATGCCCATTCCATGCTGGGCAGTGTCGGCATGGGCGTTGCTGATATGGTCCGGGGATCGCAATTCTCAGGTCGCATCCGCCGTTGGGTCAGCTGACCTGAAACCGCTTTCCCTCAATCTGCATCAGGAAACAGGGTGACCGGATCACCGGGTTTCCAAACCGGCCATTTGCGAAAGATCTGCGCAAACAAGTCCGACCCCTCATGTCCTTCAAGCCATTGCTTCAGCCGCTCGGGCGCAGCCTCGTCGAACCATGCCCTGTCGGTGTTGGCAAACTGGCGCACGAAGGGAAAGAGCGCGATGTCAGCAAGGGATATGCGCGCACCGAAAAGCTGCGGTGACGCGTCCAGTCGATCAAAAAGCGGCGTTAGAGCCTTCATCGCCAGATCACGTTCGGTGGCTTCGTCCGCATCCTCAAAGCGGGTGGCATATTTATAGCGATCCAGATGGCCCTTGAAATCTCCATCCATCGCGCCGATCAAGCCCAGCATGTCATCAAGCGTGCCGCTTTGCGGCGAAAGCCAGTCGCGCGGATCATTCTGTTCAAGCGCCCAAAGCATGATGTCGAGGCTCTCATCAACGACCCGTCCATCGGGCAACTGAAGCACCGGAACCGTGCCCTTGGGCGAGATTTCGAGCATGTGCGCTGGCTTGTCCCTTAGAACAATTTCGCGCAATTCTACCTTGATGCCCGACGCCCACAGCCCCATCCGGCCACGCATGGCATAGGGGCAGCGGCGGAAGGAATAAAGAAGGGGTAACGGGTTTGAGGTCTCGTCAGACATCAGGCTTGCGTCCTGTCGGCTTTGAGCAGGTCTTTCATTTCGGCAATCTCAAGCCGCATCGCCCGGACTTCTGCCGTCATGCTTTCGGTTTCCACGTGAATGGCAGCCCGGTCCGCTTCAGCGGTTGCTTCATGTTCGGACTGCATGGCCGAGACAATGATACCGATGAACAGGTTGAGCACGGTAAAGGAGGTCATCAGGATAAAGGGGACAAAGAACAGCCAGGCCGTCGGATGGGTTTCCATCACCGGGCGAACAATCCCCATTGACCAGCTTTCCAGCGTCATGATCTGGAACAATGTGTAGGCCGAAGCCCCGATTGAGCCGAACCACTCCGGAAAACCGGCACCATAGAGCTTGGTTGCCATCACCGCGAACACATAATAGAGCAACCCCAGCAACAACGCGATGGAGCCAAGCCCCGGCAGGGCTTCAAGGAGGGCGGTCACAACCCGCTTGAGTGACGGCACGAAGCTGATCAGACGCAGCACCCTTAGCACGCGCAAGGCGCGCAGAACCGAGAAGGCGCCCTGCGTCGGCATCAGGGAAATGGCCACCACGACAAAGTCGAAGATCGACCACGGATCCTTGAAGAAACTCAGTCGATGCACGATCAGGCGCAGAGTGATCTCGACCACAAATATGATCAGAATGGCAGCATCGACGAACCGGAACAGCCCGCCAAAGGCCGTATAGGCTTCGGGCCAGGTTTCCAGCCCCAAGGTTATGGCATTGAGGATGATCACGGCGGTAATGGCCATCTCGAAGCGGCTAGAGGAGAGCAAGGCGTTCAGTCGATCAAGCATTCAGGGGCAATCCTATTATCAATCCGGTCCTGTCCTGTCTGGAGATTTTTGGAACCATCCGGCATGTGAAAGCCATACAAAGATAAGCAGAACTCCTGAAGCTGCAATGGCCATGATCCACAATTTGCTTCGCACAAGGCAGAAAATCAGATAAAAAGACGCCCGCTGATCGCGATCCCCGACGCGCTGTCAAAAAAGTGTCAAAAAGCCATAGGATCGCGCTTGTGGTTGGTCACTTTTGTGCTAGATATGGCGCAGGTCAGCGGGTGTAGCTCAATGGTAGAGCAGAAGCTTCCCAAGCTTACGACGAGGGTTCGATTCCCTTCACCCGCTCCAACTGCTTTTCCAGAAATCGCTATTTCGCCTGCTTCGGTCGCGTCTGCCTCAGCCTCGCTTGCCTCAGTCGGGCCAGGTTACCGGCCAATTGTCGGGCCCGCCAGCATAAACGCCATCGCATTCGCCTTTTTCGCGAAACTCGACCGCCTCGAAGAACACGCGCTTGCCTTCTTCATGCAATTGCCAGACAGATTGCGAACCGCAATCCCCCAGACCGCGCCCCTTGAACAGGCCCTTTAGCATGAAATCCTTGCCGGAAAAGCTGATGTTCCAGGCATCGGCTTCATTGGCATTGCTGCTCTCATTGCCGTCCATATAAAACGGGGTGCGCGTGATGGCGCGGCTCTCGTCTAGCGGAACGGTGAAGAAGGCATAGGGCTGATTGTAGGCACCACCCATACCGCAGGGAAGGCCATAGAGATCGGCATTGTGCAGGGTCAGGCGAAACCCGACGCCCGACTCGAGCACAGCGGTGCTGCCGTAGAAATGGCAAAGCGCATCTTCCGGGGCGAACCATGTTTGCCAGATCTGACGCGGTATCTGGGATTGTCCATGGAGTGCCACGATGGGAATGCGAGGGTTCGGGGGCTGGTCTCCCTTGACCTGCAGAGCGTAGGACGTGTTCAGGAGATCCTGATACTCATCCATATAGATCATGCCCGCCACGCTCCCCGACAGGGAGAAACGGCTGGTCATAGCTTGCGTTCCATTGTCGATCTTGACAGTTGCAACCGAGCCGCTTTTCATCGCCTTGACCAGCCATGCGACCACATCAGGATTGCTCTCGTGATAGGCTGCTCCATCTTCCCTGATGCCCTTGTTCGTTGCGATCAGCGTGAGGGTGTCTGTTCCATCGATGGTGATCAAAAACCGCGTGCCTGGCGTGATTGGAACCTGACTTGCCATGCGCACCGAAAGCGCATTCCCGAGCCTGTTCGCCCGATAAACCGACAGGCTGGTCACTCCTTGATAGGTCTCGGGCACGAGGGACAAGGTGCAGTTCATCGCCGTGTCGCACCAGACGGTGATATCGCGAATTTCCTTGTAACTGCGCGCAAGCGACGGCTGGCTGGTGAAAAGGATCGAAGCGGCTGCCAAAACGGCAAAGAGAGTCCGGGTGATCATGACCATTCCTTTGGCGGATGAGAGACTTTAGCAAGAAAAGAAGATGGCAGGACTAATTGCCCAGCAGGTGCTTTTGCTGTTCTTTGCCAAATCCGATGGTGATGCCCGTTTGATCTTCGAACACCGGCCGTTTGATCAGGGTCGGGTTGGCCAGCATGAGCGCCTTGGCCTTGTCTGCATCCACATCCGTCTTGTCTGCGTCGCAGAGGCCACGCCACGTGGTGGATCGGCGATTGAGGACGGCCTCCCAGCCGTGCGCCTCGATCCAGCGGTCGATTTCCTCTTCGCTCACCCCGTCGGCGCGAAGATCAATGAAGGTGACCGGTTTTCCTGCCGCCTCGAAGGCCTTCAGCGCCTTTCGGCAAGTATCGCAGGTCTTGATGCCATAGAGTTTCATGCACGCCTCTTGGATGGGATTCGGATCGTTGTGTTTTACGCTAGCCGATCTTTTGTCCCATCAACAGAGGCTAATTGCAGGGTATCGCGGCCACAAGATACGCCCGCCCGACCTAGACGGGCGGAAAGCGTATCGTAAGGAGTTGACGCCCGCCCGACCTAGACGGTCGGAAAGCGCATCGCGAAGAAAGACTGTGGCCGACAGATTGGCCTATTTCTCGATGCCCCTATGGGCCTGATCACCCCAGAGGCGCTCGATAGTCTTGTCGCGGCCACAGGATACGCCCGCCCGACTTAGGCGGTCGGAAAGCGTATCGTAGCCAGAGACTGTGGCCGACAGATTGGCCTATTTCTCGATGCCCCTATGGGCCTGATCACCCCAAAGCCGCTCGATGGTCTTGTCGCGGCCACAGGCGAAGCGATAATAGCGATAGCGGACCGGGTTCTTGTTGTAATAGTCCTGATGGTAGGTCTCGGCAGCAAAGAAGGGACCGGCCGGTGCGATCTCGGTTGCGATCGGTTTGCCCAGCGTCCCGGCCTTGTCGAGCGCCTCCTTCGAAGCCTTGGCGATTTTCGCCTGCTTATCATTCAGCGTATAGATGGCGGTGGTGTAGCTGTGACCGCGGTCGCAGAACTGCCCACCCGCGTCTGTTGGATCAACCGACCGCCAGAAAACATCCAGCAATTCATCATAGCTCACCTTGCTGCTGTCATAGGTGATCTTGACCACTTCGAGGTGTTTGGCCGCTGTGTGGTTTTCATAGGTGACATTCCTGGTGGTGGTGCCACCCGAATAGCCGGAGATGGTTTCAACGACCCCGTTCACATGATCGAAGTCGCTTTCAACGCACCAGAAACAGCCGCCTGCGAAAATGGCAGTCTTCAGATCATCTGCGGCAAGGCTGGGGCCAGCCAGAGTGGCGGACAGAGAAGCCGAAAGAGCGAGTGAGGCAGCAAAGAGAACAGATTTCAAGCGAGATGCTGTGTGTCGAGGCATAAGAGGTCTCCCTAATCGTGGTTTTGCCTCTTTGTGCCGTGTGATTGTGGCATTGTCGCGCAGAAAATGGCCCTCTCACGCAGGCTTGAAGGGATGTGATGAGATTTCAAGCTCAGGCCGCCTCCAGACGCCATTCCGTATGCACACAATTTCGACCCTTTTTCTTGGCGGCATAGAGACCTTCGTCTGCCTGATTGATCAGAGACCGAATGCCTCTCACTCTGCCGTCGTGCGAAACATGAGCGATCCCGATACTGATTGTGACGTGAACCGGTTGGGATCCAATCATGATGGCCTGGTTGGCAACAGCGACCCTGATGCGTTCTGCAATGTCTTTGGCCTTGCTTTGGTCAACGTTGCGGATGAGGGCGATGAACTCCTCGCCACCGTAGCGCGCCAGAATGTCCTCTTTGCGCAAGGCGTTCTGTATATGCAGCGCCGTCTCGCGCAGGATTTCATCCCCTGCCTGATGCCCATGCGTGTCGTTGATCTTCTTGAAATGATCGAGGTCCATCAGCATCACCGCATCGGTTGGAGCCAGATCCTGCGGATAATGCTCAAAGAAATAGCGACGGTTGAAGGAACCCGTCAGTTCGTCTGTTTCCGCCTGCAGCTTTAAAGCGCACATCGCACGCTCGGCCAGCAAAATCACCGCAAACATGAAGATCGAAAAGTTGACGATAATAATGTAGAAGAAAGCCGTAACCGGGTGGAACAGCATTATGTCAGGCTTCAGGAAGCCAATCCCGGCAATCAGCGACAGCAAACCTCCTAGCCCGCAAAGCCCCCCCAGAATATATTTTACTCTTTTTGCCGTCGCGTCGTTGTTTCTAATGAAGTCGATGCCGCAAGCAAATAAGGTTGTTGTTGCAACAAAGTTGAAAATGGCCGACCGAACCGGCTGGCTCAGGTAGAACTCGGTGTGCAGCGCGGCTGCAATCAATCCCAGTGCGGGCAGGAGCACCAAAAAATCATGTCGATTGTATGCCTGCCGGTTCAGTGCGCGAAATCCGATAAAGGTCATTGCGTAACCGAGCATGCCGATTGCAAAGCTGCCGAACGTCCAGATGGAAAAGGGCACTTTTCCCAAAAGGCCATCACCTGCAAGTGTAGAGCCGATAACCATCAAAACAACTGCAGCGAAAAGCGTGAGCAATCCGGCGTGAGGCCGTGGGATCGTCATGTGCAGGTAGAGGAAAGCAAAAGCCCCGACAAGATAGGTGGACTTCTGAAGCAACAGCACCGTAGCCAGATCTAGATCGGAATTTATCAAGAGCCAAATTTCCTCAACATATGCGAGACTTAGGGGCTCTTAGGTTAGACACCAATTGTTAAAAAAACGGTTTGAAACAAAAAAGAATCCGCAAAATTGACAATATCAACAATGGTTATCCTAGCCACTGCTTAATGACGTCGATAAAATGGTCGGCAAATTTCTTCTGCTTTGAGCTGCCGACACCGTGAATATGAAGGAAATCGGGGCGGGTGGTCGGCTTCTGGATGGCCATGTCAACGAGTGTCCGGTCGTTGAAAATCACATAGGCGGGCACCTTATGCTCCCTGGCGAGATCGGCGCGGGCCGCGCGCAGAGCCTCGAACAGGTCCTTGTCTGCTGCGTCCAGCTCGGGAAGGTCGCTCTTTGAGCGCTTCGGTCGGGACAGCTCGGTCGGCCCCATCACATCCGTGCGATAGGCAAAGCGCAGCGATCCTGTCTTGAGTTCGATGGCCTTGTCGGTGAGTTTTAGAGCACCATGGCCTTGAATGTCGATCTTGAGGAAGTTGGCCGCCACCATCTGTCTCAGGATAGCACGCCAGTCCTCTTTTGGGGTTTCCTTGCCGGTGCCATGACACTTGAGCTTGTCGTGGCCATACTTCTTGATTTTCTCGTGGGTCAGGCCGCGCAGAATATCGATGAGCTGAACCGCGCCAAAGCTTTCGCCAGTCGCCTCCGCCACCTCAATGAGCCGCAGGGCCTCGACATTGCCATCCTTGAGCTTGGGAGGATCAAGGCAGATATCACAATTGCCGCAGGGCTTGATCGTCTCGCCAAAATAGGTCAGCAGGGATTGCCGGCGGCAGCTTGGCGCTTCGCAAAAGGCAATCAGGGCATCCAGCCGCTTGTGCTCGCGGGCGAGGTGATCTTCCTCGCCGCCTTCATTGTCTATGAAGGAGCGTCGCATGCGGATATCATCAAGCCCGTAAAGCATCATCGCTTCGGATGGCTCGCCATCCCGCCCCGCACGGCCGATCTCCTGCGCATAGGATTCCATGTTGGAGGGCAGATTGGTGTGAAAAACGTAGCGCACGTCCGGCTTGTCGATCCCCATGCCAAAGGCAATGGTGGCCACCATGACAGTTCCGCTTTCGCGCATGAAAAGAGCCTGATGGGCGGCGCGGATCTCTGAATCCATGCCCGCATGATAGGCAAAGGCCCTGATGTCGTGATCCCTGAGAAAGTCAGCCACTTCCTCGGTCTTGCGCCGCGACAGGCAATAGATGATGCCGGACTGGTCGCGCCGCGCTTCGACAAACTCGATAAGTTGCTTTTTCCAGTCTTTGCGAAGCGTAACGGACAGGCGGATGTTAGGCCGGTCAAAACCGGAGACCACCACTTCGCCTTTGCGCTGACCATCGGCTGCACGCGGGAAGAGTTTATCCGCAATATCCTCACGTGTTGCGTGATCTGCGGTCGCCGTCAGCGCTGCAATGGGCGCATCGGGGAAAAAGTCAGTCAGGCGCGTGAGGCCTTCATAATCGGGTCGGAAGCTTGGGCCCCATCGCGAAATGCAATGCGCTTCGTCGATTGCGATCAGCTTCACCGGAAGTTTGGCGAGGGCCGTCAGCATGCGTTCCGTCATCAATCGCTCGGGCGCGATATAAAGCAGGGAGACCTCTCCGGCTGCGACCTTGCGCCAGACAGCGACATTGCCTTCACGAGAGCGCGAACTGTTGATGGTCTCGGCGGCAATGCCCGCCAGCTTGAGCGCCATGACCTGATCTTCCATCAGCGCAACGAGGGGCGAGACAACCAGCGTCAGCCCGCCGAAGATCATCGCAGGGATCTGGAAACAGATGCTTTTGCCCATGCCAGTCGGCATCACGGCAAGCGTGCTGTTGCCTTCCAGCAGCGATTTGATGACTTCGGCCTGACGACCGCGAAACTGATCATAGCCATAAACCGTCTTGAGCACGTCAAGCGCCTGAACTTCCGGCGCCGCATCGGCATCGAACACCACCTTGCTGTGCGGCGCGAACAGGTCCTCGTCGGAGGACGTGATTTCGGCTGCAAGCGGAGAGTGGGATGGTGGGTTCATCGACTGATTTCTAAAGGCAAGGGAACAGGTGTCCCGAACCTATCTGATTTGCGAGGCAAAGGTAAACCGCCAAAAGGCCGTCGTGAAGCCCCTGTGAAGAGTGATCGCCGAGGCTTCAATTGGCCTGCCGTTGATCCCGTTGTTTGTCTTTCCTAAGCACGATAAAAATTCATGAGGTCGCAGCATGAAAAAAGCCGGTTCGCACCTTCATCCGATAACACAGCCGCAGATTTTGGCCCACTCAGTTCGAGCGTACCGGCGGGCGCGTGCCGATGCCGTGTTCTGTTTTCTCCCAGTGATGGGGGGCCACGAGCAACTGGAACAGTGCCCGCCACGCAGCCGGTGTCATGGCAAGCCAGTAAAGCGGCATGGCAAACACACTCATCCAGCCCGCGCCGTAACGCTTGCTGACAGCTGAGCGGGCCAACAGCATCATGCTGCCATAGCCGAAGATGAGATTGAAGCTGTTAAGCGACAACAGGAACCAGTAGAAAATCGAATCGGAGCCCGATGTCATGACAGCCGATGCCAGTGCCGCGCCGAATGTGATGAAATAGAGCGGGTGAATGAGTGCCGAAACAAGCATTCCGCCTATCAGGATCTGGAAAGCCAAGAAATTGAGCGCGCCCATCTGCATCCACAACATATGTGGTTCACGCATGTGCACCAGCCAGGTCTGCATCCAGCCCTTGAACCAGCGGGTCCGCTGTTTCAGCCATGAGCGGTACCGAACGGGCGCTTCTTCCCAAGTATCGGTCTGGAGCATTTCGATGCGGTAGCCGAACCGAGTGAGGCGCATGCCAAGATCCGCATCCTCGGTGACGTTATAGGGATCCCAGGCCCCGATCTCCCTGAGCACCGAAGTTCGAAAATGATTGGACGTGCCCCCCAACGGCACAGGCAGTTGTTCATTGGCAAGAAACGGCAGCAACCCGTCGAACAACGCGGCATATTCCATGGCGAACTGGCGGGTCAGAAAGCTGCTTGTGCGATTGTCGATTGCGAGCCGTCCCTGAAGACATCCGAGCGAGGGTCCGCCGGCCTGCATGCGCAAGGCTGCCTCTCGCAGTTGCATCGGATGGGGGCGATCTTCGGCGTCAAAAACCGCCACCAGCTCGGAGCTGACGAAGGCAAGCGCATAGTTGAGAGCTTTTGGCTTGGTGCGTGGGCCGTTGACGGGGATGGTCATGATTGAAAAAAGCGGCGGCAGATTCTCGGCAACCAAGGCATCATGGGTGTCCTGATCATCCGCCTCGATCAGCAACATGATGGTCAAACGATCTTCCGGATAGTTGATGCGCCTCAACGAGGCAATCAGATCCGGCACCACGGCGGCTTCCCGGTAAAGGGGCACAAGCAGACTGTAGCTTGGCCAATAGATTTGCTTTTTCGACGATTGGACAAGGGTTGCGAGCGTGTTGTGCATCGACGCCGCAATAGTGCGATGGTTCAGCCATGCAACGAGACGCAAGGACGAGATGCTGAGAAACACCACAAGGCTGATCATATTGAACAGAATGGCCAGCTCGCTGGCCCACAGGCTACCACCGAGGACGACCAGAATGCCGATGATGAAAAAGAGCATCTGTTTACCGCCCGGTCGACTGTGCGAGGAATAGGCGGGCATGTCCTGCCGCAAGCGATAGACATCGGTTCTCAACGCGACCTTACTGCTCCGCTCTCGCTGACTGCGCAGGAAAAGACTGGGGCGCGTCAGGCGGATACGGTGTTTGAGATCGGGGTTGGCAGTGAGCTTGGCGGCCAGAAGATCAAGGGCTTTGCCTTGCGGGGCACAGACAAGGTGCCCACCGGACAGGCGAAAAGGGGAGGTGGAGGCCTCACGCTGCTGCATGAACCGACAGTTGATCAGATCAAGCGCATCAAGTGGACAATCGGGAGAGACATCCTCCAGCGTGGCCATCTCTTGCTCATCGAGATAGGGTATGCCCAGTTTTTGAGAGGCCGCAAGATAATAGAGCCGTTCACTCAGCCGTCCGGTCCGTATCCAGTGGCTGGCAAGATCATTGCTCATTCGGGACTGAGCATGCGCGCTGGACAGACGCTCAATGCGCGCCGCATCAAGGGTGCCACGGCAAAGCAATTCCAGATGAAAGGGGAGGCTCTCTTGCTTGGCTGGGGAAGCAAGGGGCTGACCGGATTGCAGCGCCAGATCTTCATGCGGTGTGAGGAGAGGGGCTGGTGTCCCAGGGGGCCCATCATCTGGCCGCTTTTTCTGCTCGGTCAGTAAAAATGGCATGACATGCCCCGTTCAATGCCGTTATATCAAATCAACAGTCTGGCAACCTGAATTAAAAATATTGGTGGTCAATACCTAAAATTGTGGCACACGGGATTTGCAATTTCAATGCGGCTCGGAAAACTTTCGACAATTAAAGATTGCATTTGCGCATTTGGGAGCTTCCTGAAACGCGCAAACAGGACAAAATGCTCTTGTAAGGGCGCTTTTGAAGGGGTTTATGAGGGTGTTCGTCATATCGCCCTGCTGTTTTGTATCGTCATGATGCTTCCGAACGGCCCTGTTGTGGCTCAAGAGACAAACGCTCAGGTTGTTGAAGAGTCTCAGCTTGAGCCGTCAGAACAGGAGGCAACCGACGACGCCGAAGATCCTGACGTCGGCGCAAACGTCAATCTGCGCAACCGGCCGACGCAGGCCGGAGCGCCTGTTGCCAGCGAGGAGTGGGCCAAGGCAGGCTTCACGGGCTTTATCGACAGCCGCCAGAGACTGGCTCAGCCCGAGCAGGACCTGCTTGATCGGGGCCTGCGTCTTTTGACGACCGGCGACTTCCCCCACTTCAATTTTCGGCAAGGGGATGACGAGCCCGAAGGCTATCACGTTGAGATGATGCGAAGCCTGTGCGAGGAACTGAACATCGCCTGCACGATGAAGGTCGTTGCCTTTTCCTCGATCCCGGACATGCTGCAAGAGGGCGAGGCCGATGTTGCTGTGGCGGGGTTGGCCATCCACCCCAGTCTTCTTGATACCATCGGCTTTTCAAACATCTACTTGCAACGGCCCGCCCGGTTCGTTCGCCGCAAGGATGATTTTCTCCGGTTTGATGCCCATTCGCTGGATGGAGAGCCGGTTGCGGTGCTGGGCGGCTCGGCCCACGAGGCCTTTCTCAAGGCCTATTTCCCCGGCATCAACAGGGTGCCGGTGACCGATCTCGACGCGGCGCGCCGGATCCTTCTCGACAAAACCGTCAAGGCCGTCTTCGCTGACGCCTTCCAGTTGCTGCCTCTGGTGTCGGGCAGCAACAGCAAACTCATTTTTGCAGGCAAGCCCTATTACGATTCGCATTTTTTCGGTGATGGCATGGCGCTGGCCTATTCACGCACTCTGCCCGGGTTGGGCAATCTGCTCAACTACGGCCTATTGAAGCTTGAGCAGAAGGGACGGCTCGCCGAGCTGTATGCGCGGCACTTTGCCGTTGATGTCTACGCCAGCTATTGACCGAGGCACTCTGCGAGCATGCCGCTGTCAGCGATTGCGAAACGGCAGCAGGATCGACCATAAAAGCTGCCCCGGTTTCTCGCTCTGATATTGATTGAGCCCGATGGTCATCGCCTCGTGACCGGCATCTGGCTGCGCCACGTAGGTGCCGAACATCCGATCCCAGATCGACAGATTGAAACCATAGTTCGAGTTGGTCTCCCTTGGGGTTACCGAATGATGCACCCGATGCATGTCCGGCGTGACGACAAGTACCCTCAGCACGGCATCCGCCCGCTTGGACAGGCGCACGTTGGCATGGTTGAAGAGCGCCGCGGCATTGAGTATGGCCTCGAACAGGAACACAGCAATCGCTGGCGCACCAAAGACGATCACCCAGACGCACTTGTAAAGAAGAGACAGAAGGATCTCGATGGGGTGAAAGCGCAGCGCAGTAGAAACATCGATATCCCGGTCCGCATGATGAACCTGATGCAGGCGCCAGAAGACCGGAATGATGTGCGAAAGCAGATGCTGCAGCCAGATCGCGAAATCAAGGATGACAAAGGCAATCAGCACCGACAGCCACGCGGGCAAGTCGATCCAGTTGAGCACCCCCCAGCCGTGTTCGGCTGCGATCAGTGCCACACCGATGGGCAGGATCGGCATCAGCAGCCGCACGATTACGGTGTCGAGGACGACAATGCCCCAGTTGGTCAACCAGCGTCGTCCTTTGGGCTGTGACCGGTCGCGTTTGGGCAAAGCCCATTCCGCCATCGCCATGATGACAAAGGTGGCCACAAACACGCCCAGTCGCAGACTGTTTTCATCAAGTCCGAGAAAGGAAAAGAGGCTGTCTTGCATCATTCACTCCGCAGGCAACGCTCTGCATTGCCGAAAGATATATTCAACTCTTTGCATTTAATAGCCAACGCGAAGCGAAGACGCAAATCGCATTTCGGCCATATCTTGTCACTTTGTTGTGACGCCAAACCCAAGGCACCCTTGGCGTTTGGTTGCGAAACTGATAGGAAGGCGAACCTTCTATCCAAGCCGAGAGCATCGAGCCAAACCATGTCCGACGCAAGCCCGATTACCGCTGACAGCCCATTTGATTTTCTCATCACAGAGCCCGAGGGCGAGGCCAGAGCCGTGATGCTGCTGGCGCACGGCTCGGGCGGTCCGATGGATTCGCCCTTCATGGAGCGCATCGCAAATCTGTTGACGGAAAAGGGCATTGTTGTCGCCCGCTTCGAATTCTCCTACATGGCGCGCCGACGTGTCGACGGCAAAAGACGTCCGTCCGGTCGGGCCGAACGCTGGACGCATCACTATTTTCGCGCGGTTGAAGAATTGACCGAAGGAGAGCGCTGGAACCCGGACTGGGACGCCCTGCCGCTCGTTATCGGCGGCAAGAGTATGGGCGGTCGCATCGCAGCGATGCTGGCCGATGATGAAGATCTCAATCTTGCGGTCAAGGCCGTGGTGGTGTTTGGCTATCCGTTCCATCCCATCGGCAAGTCCGAGCCGGATCAGTGGCGTCTTGAGCCGCTTGAAAAGAGCCTTCTGCCGATCCTCATTTGTCAGGGCGAGCGCGATGATTTTGGCTGGTGGGATGAAGTCGATGCGCTTGAGCTGCCGCCTCAGGTCACCCTCGAGTGGATCACCGACGGCAGCCATGATCTTGGTCCGTCAGGCAAATCCGAAGCCACCCTGAAAAGCAATCTGGACCATGCATCCGCTCTTGCTGCCGATTTTGCCGCCAACCCGCCAGTGCTGACGATGGACTTCGAGGAAGATACCTTTAGTGATGGCGCGTTTGATGAGGGGGATGAGGAGTAGTCTTCACTTGTATCGGGTCAGGTTATGCTCCTCCCATTGATCTTTGGGCACGATGACGCCAACCAGGAACGAGAAATCGACAACGCTCTTGTGGTCGTCTGACAGCAGACAGTCGAACTTGAGGCGATGCCAATTCTCCTTGCTCCAGAAGGCAGCCCCGTCCGCGATGATCCGGTTGCCTTCATATCGCACCTCTTTAAAGGTGTAAGACACCATGCGTTCGGGCACATAGCGGCTGTTCCACGCGCGGATCTGTTCCAGCGCTTCCAGCGCGCACAGTTGGTCCTGCTGTTCATCTTCGGTGAGGCCGTAAAACTCCTTGCGTCCTTCCGCATTGGCCGGATCATCCAGCAGCGATGCGGCCATCATCCGGGAGGCTCTGACCATCGGGCGTGGTGCATCATACCGCAGGGTCGAGCCGGAAGGGGCTTGACGTGCTGGGGTTTCGGGCGGAGCTGATGTTCGCGGTGCTTGAGCTGGTCGGGGGGACGGACTGGGCGCTCGAGGCGGATCGGGCGGACTGGGCTGCAACAAGGACAGAGGGATGAAGTCGACTTTTATCGGCTCGGTTTCTTCCTCATCCGCATCGGGCAGGATCTCTGGCGCAAGGGAGATGAGGGCACCAAAAAGCAGGCCATGCAGCATCACCGAAAGGGCAAGACTCAGCCGGTGCGAACGGGCTCGGTTGTCTTCGATGTCTGCCAGGTCCGGCATGGTCATCTGCCTTTAGCCCGAAAAGAGCCACACGCTCATTTTCCGGTACGATCAAAGTACAATCAAAGCAAAACCCGGTCCTATGACGTGCCGCTCTTGTGAAGGCATTGGGATGTCACAGAAGAACTCGAAAGGCACCGGCTATTTGCACAATTGCTAAAGTTTGATTGAGGCAGAATCGCGACCTTGGTGCCTTGCGCAAGGTCAGGCGCAGCGAACTTATTCCGGGTCGAAAGGCAAATCCGCTTGCGGATCGGAGCGATCCTTGCCGCCCAGATTTTTGCTCGTCCAGTGCTTGCGGCACAGTGACACATAGGCTTCCTCGCCGCCAATCACCACCTGTGCGCCTTCCTCGATAACATCGCCATGCTTGTCGATACGCACCACCATGGACGCCTTGCGACCGCACCAGCAAATGGTGCGGGCTTCGCGCAGCACGTCCGCAAGGGCGAGCAACTGCTTGGAGCCGCTGAACAGCTTGCCCTGAAAATCGGTTCTGAGGCCGTAACACATCACCGGAATGCGCAATTTATCGGCCACACGGCAAAGCTGCCAGACCTGATCTTCGGTCAGAAATTGCGCCTCGTCGAAGAAGATGCAGTCCGGTTTCTTGTCTCCGGTCTGGTCGTCATATTGCGCTTGGATATGCGCGAACAGGTCCGTGTCTGTCCTGAAGATAAAGGCCTCGGAACTCAGGCCGATCCGCGAGGAAATCTCACCAACGCGGGTGCGATCATCGAGCGCTGCTGTATAGAGCAGGGTCCGCATGCCCCGTTCGGCATAATTGTAGGAGGCCTGAAGCAGCAAGGTGGATTTGCCAGCATTCATCGCTGAATAGGTGAAATAGATCTTTGACATGGCTGAATCCACCGGGCGAGCGCAAAGGGAACCTGACTTAGCTAGAACGCCCGCTCAGATTCGGCAAGTCCCACAGGTGCGAATGTTTCACCGGTGTGGATGGCCGCAATCCTGTTTGGGCGGCAAAGGCGGGCGACAAATGCAACAAAAAAGGCCCCACTCGTAAGAGTGCGACCCTTCAAACTTCGAAAGCTGCTCCGAGATCTACTTCCGGCGATAGCGGACGCGGGCGCTGTGTTCGATGGCGCCGACATGCAGCCGGTCAAGCTCCAGCTCGTCGCGCAGCAGCAGCAGGAACTGCAATTCATCCTGTTCGACCTGCAGGTCGGCCGCGGCAACTTCCACCGCGAGGGCATAGGCGGTTTCACGCAGCTTTTCAGGCAGGCTCGCATGGATCACCTTGAGCACCAGATCAACACCGCCTTCGGCCAGAAGATCGGTACAATCGCGCGAGACCTGAACGAGGCGAGCGCCGTCAAACTCGGTAAAGACGGGAAGTGTCTGTACTTCTTCGCCGATCTTCATCAACTCGGAGTCCGTCATCATCCGGTCGGCCGCCGAAGTGGTCACCATGACATAAACGAGTGCTTCTTCTGGTGAGACGGTTTTCGTCATCGTGCATCCTGTCTTTCTGGCCATTCGTCGATTCGGGCCAACATGGTCCCGCGGGCCGGGACGGGAATATAGGCGGCGCACAAGACCCCGCGTCGAGATTGCTGATTATCTAGGCATCGCAATCATCAGGATCAAGGCACCCTGTCATCTTTTCACAATCTGGTTTTCACAATCTGGGCGTTCAAAGACTGACGAATAGAAGCATGCCGCAGCAAATAGGGCGCGTCCAGTCTTTTGACCGAGAGTTTGACAGAGAGGGTGTGCAGTGAGATGCCATGCGCCGCGTCTTAAACCCGTCAGGGTCTTGCGCCTGATGCCGGATTGACAGCCTGATCAAGCATCCGTGGCCGGAAGGGGAATTTTCTTCCCTTGACGGGGCCAATCGGTTAGAACACCCCCGAATGTCCGTCTCTCGGGGCGGATCACGAACTGAATTTCAAGACGCACTGGTTCTGAACGACAGCGAGAGACCTCGCAAGCAGAGCCAAAGAACAAGGCATCTCAAGGAAACCTGACATATGACTTCGCAATCCGCCTCTCCGCTCGCTTTGACTGATTACCTCGTCGCAGCAAGCGCAACGTCCAAGGCCTGGCCGTTTGAAGAGGCACGAAAGCTTGTGAAGCGCTATTCCAAGTCGGGGATGCCCGATGAAGTCCTGTTCGAGACCGGTTATGGCCCATCGGGGCTGCCGCACATCGGCACCTTCGGCGAAGTCGCGCGCACCTCCATGGTGCGCACCGCTTTTCGTGCGCTGACCGGCGATGCGGTGAAGACACGCCTTCTTTGCTTCTCCGATGACATGGATGGCTTCCGCAAGGTGCCGACCAATCTGCCCAATCAGGACATGCTGGCGGGCTATCTGGGCATGCCGCTGACCAAGGTGCCTGATCCGTTTGGAACCCATGAAGGCTTCGCCCAGAACAACAACGCGCGTCTCTGCGCCTTTCTCGACCAGTTCGACTTCGATTATGAATTTGCCTCCTCGACCGACTATTACACCTCGGGCCGGTTCGACGAGACATTGCTACGGATGCTTGAAGTCTATGACAAGATCATGGATATCATTCTGCCAACGCTCGGCGCGGAACGTCAGGCGACCTATTCGCCGTTTCTGCCCGTCTGCCCACGCACGGGTATGGTCTTGCAGGTGCCGATGATCGAGCGGAATGTCTCGAAAGGCACAGTGGTCTATGTGGATCCGGAAACGGACGAAAAAGTTGAGGTGCCTGTCACCGGCGGCGCTGTCAAATGCCAGTGGAAAGCCGACTGGGCCATGCGCTGGGCAGCCCTTGATGTCGCCTACGAGATGAGCGGCAAGGATTTGATCGACTCGGTCAAACTTTCCACCAAGATCTGCCGCGCTCTTGGCAAGCCGCAGCCCGAGAGCCTGTCCTACGAACTGTTCCTTGATGAGAATGGCGCCAAGATTTCCAAGTCGAAAGGCAACGGCCTGACCATTGAGGACTGGCTGACATACGCATCGCCCGAGAGCCTGTCGCTCTATATGTATCAGAAGCCCAAGACCGCCAAGAAACTCTATTTCGATGTGATCCCGAAAGCCGTGGACGAGTATTTCACCTTCCTTGGCAACATCGAAAAGGAAGACACCGACAAGCAACTCAACAATCCGACCTGGCACATCCATTCTGGCAATCCGCCAAAAGCTGACATGCCATTGACGTTTGCCCTGTTGCTCAACCTCGTCAGCGCGGCCAATGCCCATGACAAGGATGTCCTGTGGGGCTTCATCTCTCGCTATGCACCCGGTGCCAGCGTCAAGACGCACCCCAAGCTTGATGAATTGGTCGGCTATGCGATCCGCTATTTCGAAGACTTCGTCAAACCGCACAAGGTTTTCCGCGCAGCAAGCGAGCAGGAAGCCGCTGCCATGGCCGATCTTGCAAAGCGGCTGGAAGGCATGACAGATGTGACCGATGCAGAAGAGCTGCAGACCGAAGTTTTCGCTGTCGGCAAGGACCACGGGTTCGAGAATTTGCGCGACTGGTTCAAGGCGCTCTATCAGGTTCTGCTCGGACAGGATCAGGGACCGCGCTTTGGCTCTTTCATCGCCCTTTACGGTGTTGAGAACACGCGCCTTCTGATCGAAACGGGCCTCAAGGGCGAACTCCTGAAGGCGTAAGCTGCTTACGGTTCCAAGGAAAGCAAACAGATGCAAGTCGACATGATCCGCACCACCAACCCGATCCTGTCGGCTTGCCGTTCCGTATGTCTGCTTGTCTTTACTTTTCTGGCCGCGGCCTTCTGCGGGTTGCAGGTGGCACAGGCCGAAGACTCGCACACACCGCTCCAGCCCATCGATTGTCCCAGTGAGAGCGCTGAGGCAACAAAGGACGTGGCGGAAAGCGCCAACGACGAGGCCGTGCGCTGCTTCCTGTTGCATGTGCCATCGGACTGGAACGACATTTCCAATCGACCAATGGCCTTGCCCGTGATGCGCTTTGCGCCGCTCGATGGTGAGGCGACCGAACCGCCGCTATTGGTTCTGGTCGGCGGGCCGGGTCAATCGGCCATTCAGCTTGAAAAACGGGTTGTCGAAAATCTCAAGCCTTTCCGCGCCCATCGAGAACTGATCCTGATGGACCAGCGCGGCACCGGTCCTCTTGCGGGCACGATTCATTGTTCCGAAGCGGTCAGTGATGCCAACGCCATCGATGACGAGGACCTGGTCGCCTGTGTCAAGCGAGCCAAGGACGAGGGCCAGCTGCTCTCCGACTACCGGACACGCTTTGCCGCCGAAGACTATCACGCCCTTCGCAATGCACTCAGGATCGACAAATGGGCCGTGCTCGCCCATTCCTATGGGGCCCGAGTGGCGCAGGATCTGATGCGGATTGATGAGAAGGGCATTGATCGGGTAATTTTCAACGGCCCGCTTTTTCTCAATACGCGTTTGTTGGATTGGGATCCGTTCGATCTTGTCGAAGTGGCGCTTGAGCTTTGCAATCAGGATGACGCCTGCAGAGAAGCGTACCCCAATGTCTATTGGGATCTCCAAAGCCTGCCGTTTGAAATGCGCAAGGCCAAGGTCGCCGAGGATGAACAGCCCGCAGAAGCGCAGGGCATTCTCTACAATGCGAGGCTGGAAGTGCTCCTGTCATGGCACCGCATCCAACAGCTACCCGCCGACATAGAGAGCACCAAAAAAAGCCTTGAAGCGGCTCTTGCCGAAGACAAGCTCTGGACCCCGCCGCAGAGCCTTGCGCCGTCGATGAAGCAGATCGGTCTTGGCATGCATTTCGCCATTCTATGTGCAGAGGATATCAAGCCACTCGCAGATCAGCCGCCCAGCGAAATCGCACAGCCATCCAAGACGCTATTTTACCAGCAGGCGTGTGACAAAATCGAGCGGGAAGTCGGCGATGTTGTCGTCCTCAAAGATGGTTGGGAGACGGTCAAGACAACGTCGAAGCCGGTTCTGATCCTCAATGGTGCTTTCGACACCATCGTCGAGCCGTCAACGATGGAAAACGGACTGAAGGTCTACCCCAACAGCGTCTGGTTTCAGGTGCCCTATGCAGGACACGACGTCGTCAGTCGGATAGAGTGCGCGCGTAAGGTGGCTCAAGAGTTCCTCGCCGGTACCGCACCGGCAGATCTGGTCAATCATTGTGAGAACCGGCCGATGCCCGCCTTCAAACTCGTGAGTGAGACGCAGCAATAGCTTCACGGTTGCTGCCGACCCTGAGAGCCGGGGGGCTCAAGGCTATTTGGTGAAGACGGTTTGAGCTCAGTGTTTTCTCTGGGGGCGATCAGCGTAAGCGCCCCCACCACGTCATCATCCCCATAAAGGTCCGATGGGGCCTCTGGTGCATCGATGTCTCGTGTTGCCTCATTGAGGATGGACGAAAGCGCCTGCCATTCCCGCTTGCGGGCTTGAACGGCGTCATCGCTTGCGGATCCTTTGGTGGCATAGATACCAAGGGCATTCTTTTGCGCCGAACGGTTCTCGCGATCGTAATGCTCATCCCGCGGGATGACCCAACCATAGCGCGCCAGCCAGCTTGCGATGTCGTGAATGGGTCCCTTTTTCGGCACTGAATTGCGGCGGCTCAGGCCGGTTCCCAGATAGCATGAGGCATCGTGTGATTGTGTTTCCTCCCCATCGGTCGCATCGGGGGTGTCAATCCAACGGCAGGAGACAGCCCTCTGACGCAGGTAGCGGCGAAGGGCGGTTCTCGCAAGGGCAACACATGGTGCCTGACGCCCGTCGAGCCAGCAAACCCTGTCTGCATCCGGTGCATCGACATGGGCCAGTGACACGGTGACCTGTCGGCTCTTGTCAACCTTGAGAACAAGCTCGGTCGGCCCCTCGACAACGACATGGCGAAAGATCTTCGGAAGAGGCTCTCGCTTGGGTTTGGGGGGGAGTGGCAGACCCGGCTCACGCTTCAGTGGCTGTCTCTGATGCAGCGGAGAAAATTGATAACTCGGGGTCACGTCCCGCGTCGGCGGGGCAACCACTTCACCGGCGGTCGGGCCTTGGATCGTGATGCGTTTGGTCTTCACGCCTGATGCAAGCTGATCACCCGATCCGTTCACAACGGGCGCTTGCAAAACAGGAGATGTGGGAGCGGGCGAGAGACTTGAGACTGGTTTGGCTTCCTCGGAGTGAGCCAACGGATCCGCCGTGCCAGAGGATGGTGGTGGCGCGTCCGTTGCTGTCGGAGCCAGAGTGTCTGCCTCGGCCCTATCCTCGGGGCTTTTACTCCCCAGCAACCACAGCAGCAGGACCACCAGCAGGAGCGCCAGCACTGCTAGAGTGAAGTAACCCATTGCAACCGCCAGCTTGCGCCTGATCGCGGATGAGTTGAAGCGGGCAGGTCTTTGTTTCTGCGAAGGCACTGTGTCAATTCATTCCAACAGCCTGTCACCTGACGCGCAATGTCTGCGGGCGTCATGGCGGACAAGGGTGTTTGCTGTAAGTCTCTGCTCGGATTGTCGTTTGACCCGGTGCCTGTGATGCCCGGATCAACGCTGTCCGGATATTATTGGCTGACCCATACAATTCTTGCAACCCATTCCACGTTGCTAAGCGTGAATGTTTGCACGGACTCCCTTTCGGGATGGGTGATCAGGCTGAGGGAGCGCTTGCGTACTTTGATGACTTCACCGGCGACAAGGTCGCTGCTTTGGGCCTGAAGGATCACCCTGTCGCCCGGCTGATAGCTCTGCGTATTGGCGAGCAGCAGGATATCCCCGTCGCGATAGAGCGGGAAGAGAAAATCGCCAGCGATCTCCAGCACAAACAGGGAAGAGTTTTTCAGCCCGGCAGTTCGGGCTTCGGGCGAAAAAACAGCCTTGTCAAAGCGAGGCCATTGCTTCGGGATCTTTTGCGCCACAATGGCCCGGGTGCTCCAGCTTCCCGTCTCGACAGAGCGTCTTTCCCGGGTCATGATCGGAGCCAGAAAATCATTGAGGTCCGTATCGGTTGCATCCAGTATCTTGGCAATGGATTCTGTGGATGGCCACCGGGGCCGTCCATCAGCCTTGACGCGTTTTGATGGATTGAAAGACGTCGGATCAAGGCCGGATCGGCGGGCAAGTGCCGAAGGAGACAGGTTGAGACGATACGCTAAACCATCAATCGCCTTCCATATCCCCTCGTGAGACAACATTACGGCTTCCTTCACAGGTTGCATTTATGCAATTTTTAAATGTAAATTTTATAAATGCAATCTTTTGTCTATTCAATAGCAAAAAGATACAGGGAAAGACCTCGCTGATGAAGATGCTGGTGGCCGGTGATCAGGGTCAACCTTAACAAAACCACAAAAAGGCTTTGCGCAACGCGCCGGACTGTCGTAGGGACAGGAAACAGCGAAAAGGGGTGCGACATGGCAAAATGGATCTACAAGCTCGCGACAAGAGATCAATGGGAAGCCGCACAGACGCAAGGCGTCTTCAACGGCGCGCCGATCGACATCGAAGATGGCTTCATTCATTTCTCTGCTGGCGATCAGGTTGAGGAAACCGCCCGCAAACACTTTCGTCATGTCGATAGTCTGTTGTTGTTGGTGATTTCGGTCGAGATGCTCGAAGCCAAGGCACAGCCCATCACCTGGGAGACCTCGCGCGGTGGGGCCCTGTTTCCCCATCTCTATTGCCCCATGCCGATTGATGCGGTAATCGCTCAGGCAAATCTGGCAATGGACGACGACGGCTATCATCAATTCCCCGCCCTGCCTGACGACCAATAAGCCAACGAGAAATACACAAGAAAGACCCCGTGATGGCCAATTCACTGCTGGATACACTCACCCGCAAGGCACTGTTCGCGCTTGATCCGGAATTCGCGCATGGCATGGCCGTCAAGGCCCTCAAGACCGGACTGGTGCCCGCATGCAAGCCGAAGACGGCCCCCGCTCTGGCTGTGAAGCTGTGGGATCTAGATTTCCCCAATCCCTTGGGCATGGCTGCAGGGTTCGACAAAAACGCCGAGGTTCCCGACGAACTGCTGAGAATGGGGTTCGGTGCGGCCGAAGTTGGCACCATCACGCCGCTCGCCCAACCGGGCAATCCCAAACCGCGCATGTTCCGTCTGGTGGAGGATGACGCGGTGATCAATCGGCTCGGTTTCAACAACAAGGGACACGCGGCAGCGCGCGCGAACCTTACGGCCCGCAAGACCAAGCAGGGCATCATTGGCGTCAATGTCGGTGCCAACAAGGACAGCACGGACCGCACCGAGGACTATGTGAAGGGCATCAAGGCCTTTGCCGATGTCGCGTCCTATTTCACGGTCAACATTTCCTCGCCCAACACGCCGGGCCTGCGTGATCTTCAGGCGCGTGATGCGCTCGATGATCTGCTAGACCGTGTGCTTGAAGAGCGGGACCGCCAGACCGGGATGGTTGGGCGACGGGTGCCTGTGCTGCTCAAGATTGCCCCCGATCTTGATGAGCTGGGGCTTGATGACATCTGTTCTGTTGTCCTCACACGCGGTATCGATGGCATGGTTGTCTCCAACACCACATTGGATCGTCCGGCCCATCTTCATTCTCAGGCGCAACTGAAAGAGGCAGGTGGCCTGTCTGGTGCGCCTCTGTTTGCCAAATCAACCATTGCCCTTGCAAAAACCCGCGAGCGCGTGGGGCCGGATCTGCCGCTGGTTGGTGTTGGCGGGGTTCAGGACGCAGGAACAGCGCTCGAAAAGATCAGGGCAGGGGCCCATCTCGTCCAGCTTTACACCGGCTGGATCTTTGGCGGCGTGACGATGATTCCCACCATGCTTGCGGGCATGGCCGAAGAGCTCAACGCCTCGGGCTCAAAGACGCTTGACGCCATCCGGGGCGAGACGACCAGCGACTGGGCGTCGCAACCGCTTGCCAGCCCCGACAAGTCCATCTGAGCGGCCTCATCGCAAGATCGCTTGAACAAAGGGAGAAATCCATGCCCGTCACCATCTGGCACAATCCACGTTGCTCCAAATCGCGTGAGACGCTGGCACTTGTCGAAGACAAGGAACAAGGCGTCATCGTTCGCAAATATCTTGAGGATGCGCCTGACGCGACAGAGATTCGCGCCGCCCTGGCCATGCTGGGGATTGGCGCGCGTGATCTGATGCGCACCAAGGAAGCGCTCTACAAGGACCTCGGTCTTGATGGCATTAGCGATGAAGACAAGCTCATCGATGTGATGGCCGCAAATCCCAAGCTGATCGAACGCCCCGTGGTATTCAAGGATGGCAAGGCCCGGTTGGGCCGTCCTCCCGAAGCGGTGCTTGAAATTCTCTAAGCCCGTTCAGGCCTTGACGGTTGAACCGGTCGGAGCACCAAAGCTCCGGCCCAATTGCCCGGGCAGCAGCAGCGACAGGCCGATGCCGCGCGAGGCGAGCATCAGGATCATGGCAAGCCACAGGCCATGATTGCCAAGAAACGGCATCAGGCCCCAGGCGGACGCAAGGAAGATCACCGAGCACAGAAGCATGATGTTGCGCATCGCAGCCGACCAGGTTGCGCCAATGAAGATACCGTCCATCTGAAACGCCAATGTGGCGATCAGGGGCGTCACTGCTGCCCACACGAGATAGTTCCGCGCCAGAATGCGTACATCCTCCGCCGTGGTCAGAAGATCGATGATTGCCGGACCGAATAGCCACATCACCAGACTGAGACCCAATCCGAGCGCCAACCCCCAGATCAGGGTGAGCCTGATCGTCTTGTCAAAGGCCGGGCGATAGTTGGCACCAATGGCCCGCCCGCCGATCTGCTCGGCGGCGGCAGCGATGCCATCGAGAAAGAACCCGCCAAACACGAAGAAATGCATCAGCAGTTCATTGGCAGCCAGCACGCTGTCTCCTTGCCGGGCGCCAAGCGAGGTAAAGACCGAGACGGAGAGCACCAGAACCATCGACCGGATAAAGATGTCTCCATTCAGCTGCATGAACCGCAAAAAGGCCTCACCGTTGAACAGGCGATCAAGCGGGACGCGCCAATCAAGCTTCAGTTCGAAGGCCAGAAATACAAACCCCAGAAGGATCGCAAACAACTCGCTGGCTGCGGTTCCCAGCGCTGCGCCTTCGACACCCATGTCAAGTCCGAGCACCAACCAGATGGTGAGCACGATGTTGGCGCTGTTGAGCGCAATCATCAGGAACATCGCCTTGCGCGAATGGCCAAGACCGAAGAGCCAGCCGAAAATGGCTGTATTGGCCAGGGTCAGCGGCAGGGCGATCAGGCGGATGTACAAATAGCTGTCCGCCGCATCATTCACCGCCTCTGATCCGCCCATGGCAACAAGGCCCAGAGGGACAAGCAGGGGGCTGGCCACAGCGAAAATCAGTCCAAGCGCGAGCGAGATCAAAAGCGCCCGATAGAGCACCGCTCTTTGTGAGACGCCATCCCCGCGGCCGACCGCTTGAGCCGTCAGTCCAGTGGTTCCTATGCGCAGGAAATTGAAAGAGGCGGCAACAATGGAGAACAACAGCGCTCCGACAGCGATGCCTCCCATGAGATGGGCTTCTCCCAATTGACCAATCACCGCCATATCGACGATACCGACAATCGGCACGGTAACGAGCCCGAGCGTCATGGGAATGGCAATGGTCAGCACCATATGGTGCGTCACATCAAAGGCGTTGGGATTGTCGACAGCAGGAGCATCCATGGAGCGGGATCCGGTGGGAAGAAAGCAAAGGCAAGGCTGGGGCCTTGCCGGGCAAGGGCTCGCTCTTTTAGCACTCCCCGATCATCAAGAAAAGCCCGAAGCACCTGGGCATCTTCTGCCGCTCCAAGGGCCTCAAAAACAATTAAGGGCCTCAGAAACAATTAACCGCCACACGGGACCAATCGTGCAGCGGTCAATTTGTGGCTCCGAGCTCCCCTGCATATGGCTCTGGGGGAAGATGGGAAGCTCGGGGCTTGCAAAACAGCAACCGGGACTAGACGAGTTGCCGTTTGGGCGATTGTGACATTCTCGAGAGAGTATCCCAAGATTCCTGTACATCCCAATCGCTTGACTTGGGTTCAAGTATCGCCGATGAGGGCCGACCTGTCATCTTAAACATGTGTAATGTGGTGGTTAGAATTCGGTAAGGTGAAGAATTGGAAAACCGCCAAGAGCGTGGTCTCAGGGCTCGTTCCTGCCCATCTTGAGCAGGCGCATGATGATCCAGATCGGGAAGACGATCAGAGCGCCGAGCACGAAATACTCGATTGCCCAGTGGATGGCGTCAAAGCCCATGTAATAGACATGCTCGACCAACGAAACAATATGGTTCCACAACTGGCGCGGATGCAGGTTAAGAGCGCTCAGAATGATCCCCACGACCACAGACAGCCCCATCAGTCTGAGGATCACCATGCCCGGTGACCCGCCGAAAAATCGAGACAAATTGGAATTCGACATGAGCTCGTTGCTCCTTTGAGACCCTGTTGAAACTTAACAGATCATGGCTTCATGGCCAATCGATGGCCTCACCCGACTACATTATGTGGGATGTAGTCAAGTTGATCGGTCCATTCAACCATTCATTAAGCGGAAACCCGAAACCTGCGGTGCTTTGGCCTGTTTTCTGGCCATGTGCGGATGACAGGTGCAAGATTCCGTGGTTTGCTTTATCAAATTCTTCTGGTCTGCAGACAGCAGAGTACTAAGGGAGACAAGGTGAGCTTTCGGGAAAGCAACCTTCTTGATCGGCTTTACCGCTATCTGGGCACCATCCAGACGACGGGCCACACCCTGTTGGCTTCAAGCATTGTTGCCGGAGCGTGCGGCTTGCTATCTGTTGTGACGAGTCAATGGGTGCTTGCCGCGACCCACACGCCTCTTGTTCCTGTGATCAGCGCGATGGCATGTGGACTGCCGTTCCTTCTGGTCTTGGGATCGAGCTTTATCCTGATCAGGGGCTATGCCCGGCTTGACAGGCGCAACAAGATTCTCACCGAAGTGGCAGACAGGGACGGGCTGACCCGGTTGGCAAACCGCGCAGCCTTTTCGCGCCGCGGCAGGGAAATGACCCAGATGGCGCGTGTGCAAGAGGCTCCCATGTCCCTGATCATGATGGACGTGGATCATTTCAAGATGATCAATGACAGTCATGGTCATCTGGCTGGCGATCTGGCCTTGCAGCATCTGGCAAGCATTCTAGGTCAGAGCAGCCGCGACGGGGATCTGATCGCCCGCTGGGGCGGCGAGGAATTCGCGGTTCTGCTCAGCGCAGCTGATATCGACGGAGCGCGAGCCTACGCCGAACGGGTCCGCAAAACCGTTTCCGAAACGCCGATGTTCTGGAATGGCAAGGAATTGACCCTGACCCTGAGCGCAGGCGTGACCGAATTCAACCCCGAGCATGACAATCTCGAAGACATGATCCATCGCGCGGACATTGCACTTTATTCTGCCAAGGGTGCCGGGCGCAATCAGGTCTGTCATGCGCCCTTCTTTCTCGAGGTCATCGAGGGCTATGAGCAGGATGTCGAATTCAGCGAAGCCAGTGCGGCCTGATAACGCCGGACGCCCTGAAACGACCCTAGCGATAGGCATTTGGAGACCACCTGCACAACGCGCCCTGTGTGAAGTTGTCAACGTGTGAGGTGACAAAGCCTGGCCCCTTGGTCATAGTCGTGCCATGAGGAAATCACCACAATCAGAGCCGCACCACGTCGGGGCCGAGACCGGAGCCCAAGATCTGCAATCTGGCCATGGAGCAGACGAGTGTGAAGCGGGTCTTTCAGTGCGCTGGCCGGCGAGCCCGGATCCTGCCGATCTTCCTGAACACTTTGGCAATTGGCTTGAAGGCCGAAATTGGCGCCTGCGTCCCCATCAGGCGGCCATGCTGGCATCGGCCCGCGAAGGGCATCCCACGCTTCTGATCGCCCCGACAGGAGCGGGCAAAACCCTGTCGGGCTTTCTGCCCTCTCTCATCGACATCATGGCCGATCCGGACCGTTGGCAAGGCAAGCTGCATACGCTCTATATCTCCCCGCTCAAGGCATTGGCTGTCGACATTGCCCGCAACCTGGAACAGCCCATTGCCGAAATGGCCTTGCCGGTCAAGGTGGAGACCCGCACCGGAGATACTCCTGCACACAAGCGCCAGCGGCAGAAGCAGATCCCGCCGCATTTCCTGTTGACCACACCCGAACAACTCGCGCTCCTGCTTGCATCGCGAGAGGCCGAGACATTGTTCGCTGACGTGCAGACCATCGTGTTTGACGAATTGCATGCGCTTGTCACGTCAAAACGCGGTGAACTGCTCAGCCTTGGCCTCAGTCGCCTGCGCCGGTTGGCCCCCGCCGTCAGACCCATAGGCCTGTCGGCGACTGTCTCCAATCCACTCGAGTTGGCCCACTGGCTTGTGCCGCATCACGGTGGCCGTCCCGAAATCGAGCCGCAAATCATTCAGCTCAAGGGCGGAACGCAGCCGGATATCGAGGTGCTCAACTCGTCTCAGCGGATCCCGTGGGCCGGCCATGGGGCCCGCTATGCGCTGCCTGATCTTTACGAGGCAATCAAGGCGCATCAGACGAGCCTTATCTTCGTCAACACCCGCTCGCAGGCCGAATATCTCTTTCAGTCTCTTTGGACCATCAACGAGGACACGCTCCCCATCGCCCTGCATCACGGCTCTCTCGATGCATCCCAGCGGCGAAAAGTAGAGGCCGCAATGGCGCGCGGTGTCTTGCGAGCCGTCGTCTGTACCTCAACCCTTGATCTGGGCATCGACTGGGGCGATGTCGATCTTGTCATCCATGTGGGAGCCCCCAAGGGCGCAAGCCGCCTAGCCCAACGCATCGGTCGCTCCAACCACCGGCTTGACGAACCATCCAAGGCTCTTCTCGTGCCATCCAACTGCTTCGAGGTCATGGAATGCCGCGCGGCCCTCGACGCGAACTATCTGGGCGATCAGGATACCCCGCCCATTCGCACCGGCGGCCTTGATGTTCTGGCCCAGCATATCCTTGGGCGCGCCTGCGCCGGACCATTTGACCCTTCGGATTTTTACGTTGAAATCACCGCCGCCTATCCTTACCGCGATCTTGAGTGGGAGCTGTTCGAGCAGGCCATCGACTTTGTTGCCACCGGCGGTTACGCCATGCGCGTTTATGAGCAATTTGCCAAGCTCAAACCGATGAAGGACAAGGAAAGCGGCAAGACGCTCTGGCGTCTATCCCATCCCAAGCGGGCGCAGCAATACAGGTTGAATATCGGCACCATTGTCGAAGAGGCGATGATCAAGGTGCGACTGACCTCATGGAAGGGGGGAGGCAGCGGAGAACCCAGACGACTGGGGCGCGGCGGCAGGGTTCTGGGCGAAGTGGAGGAGAGCTTTATTGATGGCCTCGCGCCCGGTGACAGTTTTCTCTTTGCTGGACAGGTCCTGTGCTTCGAGACGCTTGAAGAAAACACCGCCTTCGTCACCAAGACCCGGCATCGCGAACCCAAGGTTCCTGCCTACTATGGTGGCAAGTTTCCTTTGTCGACCTATCTCGCCTCGCGCGTGCGCGCCATGCTGGCCGATCCGGAAAGCTGGTCTGGCCTGCCCGATCAGGTCCGGCACTGGCTCGAACAGCAGAAAGAGGCTTCGATCATTCCCGGTCCCGATGAGATGCTGATCGAGACCTTCCCTCGGGCAGGAAAATACTATCTGACCCTTTATGCCTTTGAGGGGCGGTTGGCGCTGCAGACGCTCGGCATGTTGCTCACGCGGCGGCTGGAGCGGGCCGGGGCGCGCCCCTTGGGCTTTGTGGCTTCGGACTATGCCCTGATGATCTGGGGCCTCAAGGATCTGGCGCGTCTCGAAAAGGATCTGGGCTGGAGCTTCGAGCAGCTGTTCGACGAGGACATGCTGGGGGATGATCTCGATGCATGGCTTGCAGAAAGTGCCATGCTCAAGCGCACCTTTCGCAATTGTGCCCTGATTTCGGGGATGATCGAGCGTCGCCATCCGGGCAAGGAAAAATCCGGTCGGCAGATCACCATGTCCTCGGATCTCATCTACAACGTGCTCAGGGATCACGAACCGGACCATCTCCTGCTCAAGGCAACCTGGCAGGATGCAGCCGGAGGTCTGTTGGACATTGGCCGCCTTGGCGATATGCTCTCCCGCGTGAAGGGGCGAATCATCCACGCGGACCTCGATGAACCATCGCCGCTGGCCATTCCGGTCTTGCTGGAAATCGGCAAGGAGCCGGTCTATGGCGAGGCGGAGGATCAGTTGCTGATGCAAGCGGCTGCTGAACTGGGGCTATGAGGAACAGAGAGCTGAGGCGCAATCAACAACAAGAGTAGGACTGACGGTGAGCGAGACGGCACTGGAATTTGAGATGAGCGAAACGCTGGCGTTCGAGCAGCAGGGGGAGACCTTTGTCGCCCTCCTGTCCGGCGGGCTCTATCTCCCACGGCTCGAGATGCTCTTGCTTGCGGATCTGCATCTTGAAAAGGGATCGGCCTTTGCGATGCGCGGCCAGTTCATCCCGCCCTATGATTCCCATGACAGCCTGAAACAGCTGGCCAGCGATATCGGCGCTCTCGACCCCGGCCATGTTGTCTGTCTTGGCGACAGTTTTCATGATGTTGGCGGACCGGCTCGCCTGCCGCAAGACTGTCGCGAAACCTTGTCGGACTTGATGACAAACCGCAAATGGAGCTGGATCTGCGGCAACCATGACCCGCAGCTCGATGGATTGGTTGGCGGCGACGTGCTGGACACGATGGTTCTTGAGGGCGGCACTGGCGGCATCGGCCTCACCCACGAACCGGGCAGCCTGATTGCGCCAGACGAGGGCAACGATGATGAAACCGAAGCCGCTCCGGGGTTGGAGCTTTCCGGCCATCTACACCCGGTTGCGACCCTTGCCAGCCGTCAGCGTGGGCGGACCATGCGGCGCAAATCGTTTGTCATCACCAGAAATCGCATCATCCTGCCAGCCTATGGCAGCTATACAGGTGGGCTCAATGTGCGGGAGGCGGCCTTCGAGCCGTTTTTGCATGCGGGAGCAAGGCTCGCCGTGATTGGCCGTCAGACCATCTGTCTCTTCGACGCAGCGCAAGGCCTGTCAAACCACCGGCGTTCGGCGCGCCTGTAAAGTCGAAAAAATCGATCAAGTGTCAGTTTCTTCGGAAGACAACCCCGGCAAACCAGCCCATGAACATGGCCATCGCCACGCACAACACGCCGTAAATGAAGCTGTTGTTGCGCGCCAGAGAAAAGGTCAACTGCTCAAATCCGGTCTTGGCAATGTTGAGCGGCTGAGTAACGGAACTGAGCAGCGCTCCACCCCGGAACAGGTGAACCGTGACATCATAGCGCCCGACACGGACATTGGCGGGAATGTCGACGGTCGTGCGGAACAGCGAGTCATTCAGAAAGGCCACGGAAGACAGATCATCGCGATAAAGGCCCGCGTTGCGTTTGAGCCGTAAGGCCGCCATACGGAAGGGATCAGGCTCGCGCTCTTCGCTTGCGACGCCCTCGCCCGAAGGGAGCAGTAGATAATCCGTCCCGAGCTGCATCTTCGCCAAGATCTCCGGATGGGCGATATCTTCGAGTTTGCGCGTCGAGGAAAGAACATAGAAGTTCGGTGCGTTTGGATAAAGCTCGCGTTTATTGTTGATCCAGACACCAACAACGCGCTCCTTGCGTCGCGAGACGATGGTCTGGTTCCAGCCCCGAACCACCACCACCAGATCATAGGGTTCGCCACGAGCGACCGTCGCACCGTCCCGCTCGATCATGCCGAACACGACAATGTTCGACCCCGTGAAGTTGGATGAAATCTTGATGACCCGATCAGACATGTCGGCAACAAGGCTTTCGGCGCGCGCACTGAGCGAGGACATGCCGAGGCCGCAAAAGAGAAACAGGCAAAGCTTGAGAAGGTTGGAGGGGGTCACTGCTGAGCCTCCCGGACTTCGATGCTGTAGACCTCCTGCGGCTGGATCACCAGATTGTAGGCGAACCGCATGCCAACCATCAGCACCAGAATACCCAAAAGCGCCCGCAATTGCTCAGCCTTGAGCTTCTGCCCGATCTGGGCGCCGAATTGTGCGCCGACGGTGCCACCGAGCATCAGAATGAGAGCCAGAACGATATCCACCGTCTGCGTCGTGATCGAATGCAGCACCGTGGCCACCGCCATGGTCACGACGATCTGGTAGAGCGATGTTCCGATGACCACTGCTGTGGGGACCCGCAAGATATAGATAAGCGCAGGCACCAGCATGAAACCACCACCGATACCCAGAACCGTGCCCAGAAAGCCGATGCTGCCGCCAATGAAGAGCACAGGCAGGATGCTGACATAGATCTTGGATTTCTTGAACCGCATCTTGAATGGCAGGCCATGCACCCAGTTGTGCTGACCGGACCGCCGCGTTGCAACCGTGTTGCCCTTGCGGGTGCGAACAATCGCCCGGACACTCTCCATCACCATCAGCGAGCCAACAGCACCAAGAAAGGTGACATAGGAGACCGAGATGATCAGATCGAGCTGCCCCAGCTCTCTGAGGCGCGCAAAGATTTCGACCCCGACGACCGATCCCATGATACCGGCGCTGAACAGGATTGAACCCAGCTTTATGTCAAGGTTGCCCGAGCGTAGGTAGGCAAGTGCCCCGGTCGTCGAAGAGGCGGTGATCTGGGCCGTCACAGAGGCAACCGCAACTGCGGGCGAGATACCGTAGAAGATGAGCAAGGGGGTGAGAAGAAAGCCGCCACCGACACCGAAAATGCCAGACAAGAAACCCACGGTTCCGCCCATCGCCAGAATGACGAAGACATTCACGGGCATCTCCGCGATGGGCAAATAGAGCTCCACACGCTTCTCCTGTAGTGGCCGTTTGGTCCGTCTTACTCCGCTGTGGCCATAGCCATGCGAGACGGTCGCAAGCAAACAACACGCCTTGGGGAGAGAGCGCTTTTCGCTAGACTGGCGATCAGTCCCGCTCCTTGCTCACAAACGGAGCGCCGTATCCCTTCAGACTTGCCTCCCTCCTCTTGCGTATGGCGAAGGGAGTCGACGAAACGTCTGTTTTTACTTGTACATTCTGCGCGAACCAAACGCAATTGGCATGATTGATCAAATTCTTGGCAATAGAGCAAATTCAGCTCAGTTGCCTTTGGATCAGATGACACGCAATGCGAGTTCTTCCAGCAACGCCCGGTCGATCTCACCCGTCACGGGCAGTCCGGCGACTTCCTGGAAATTGCGGATCGCAGAGCGTGTTCTTGGGCCCATTTGGCCATCGGATGGTCCTGCGTTGTAGCCAAGCGCTCCAAGCATGGATTGTGCCTTGGCGACAATCACATGCATCGGGATCTCTTTGGGACCCGGTTTCTGCGACACTTTGCCGGTCACTTCCTGCGGGGCTTTCAATTGCCATTCCTCCGGCAGGGTAGCCAGATTGTTGGCGGATGGCTTGGCCACCTTCGGAACCCAGGTCTCGACCATTGCCTTGGCGGCCTTCTGTTGCGACGCATTGAGCACGTTCAGAACTTCGTCGCGCTTGGACGTCGCGCCCTGATCGCCATTCTTGGCCGCAAGAGCAAACCACTTGTAGCTCTGCAACAGATCCTGTTTGACCCCCATACCGCGTGCATAAAGGATCGCGAGATTGTACTGGCTGTCTTTCAGACCATGATCGGCGGCCTGAATGAACCATTTCGAGGCTTGCGAGAAATCAGGTTTGCCAAGACCGCCCGAAGCATAAAGCACCGCGAGATTGTGCATCGCCTTGACATTGCCGGTCTCCGCTGCCCGTTGGTACCACAAACGGGCAACCTGCAGATCCTTTTTGACGCCCTTGCCCTTTTCATAGAGGTTGGCAAGGCTGTATTGGGCCTGCGGCATGGACTGCGAGGCCGCTTTTTCGAACCAATCGGCGGCTTTTTTCAGATCGACGGTCATGCCCTCGCCCAGCGTCATACGGCGCCCGACTTCGAACTGGGCCAATGCATCGCCATTCTGGGCGGCTGTCATCAGCGGCGTTTGGGAAATTCCCGGCGACAGCATCTTGTTCATGTCGACGGCTGCCTGAACCGATGCGTCCGCATCTGTTGCCCCTTGATCCAGCACCGGAGGCATCGGCTGCGCTTCGGCCTTGGCCTGCTGCTGTGGGGTCATGGCATTCGACGTGCTCGGAATCGAGCTCGTTGGCGTGTAGTCGATCCCCGGGTTGACATTCGGGGTCGTCATTGCCGTCGCCGTCATCGGGTCGAGCTGCTGTGCAACCTGCGGGGCTTGCGCGACCGGTGCATTCTGTCTGCGCGGTCCATTCATCGGGCCTTGAGCGCCTGACGGTTGCGCAAAGGTGATGACGCGATTGGCCTCTTGATTGGTCATGTCCGGAACCAGACTGCCGGAATAGGGCATCACGCTGGACTGGTCGCCCGGTGCGGTGGGAGCATCAGGTGTTGCTGCATTGCTCGTGTCTTCAGCCGGGGCGTCGGATGCTGCAGGCTCAACCGTTGCGGTCTGTTCGCTCTGCATGCTGTTGAACAGACCATGCAGGCTCGATTCCGGATTCTTGGCCAACTGCAAGGTCGTGATCGCCAGCAGGATTGCCGCTGCTGCGATCAGCAAGGGGCGGCTGTGACGGGAAACGGCACCGCCGATCCGGGCAAACAGGCTCTTGCGAACCTCTTCATCCTCTACAAGTCCTGCAGCGAGGGCGGCGGCTTCGTCGTCTTCGAGTGCCTGTGCGAGTTCATCGCCCTTGGCGCTCTTGGCCTTGCGTGCAGCTTCGGCGATGGCTGCGCGGCGTTCCTTGCGATTGAGCCCTTTCAGCAAATCTTCTGCGGGCTGTACCGACAGGGGGGCTTTGGCCTGTTCTTCAGTCGCCTGCTGGTCCTTGGGTTTCTTGCTTCCCTTGAAACGGGCAAGAAAGCCCTTGGCTTCGCCTTCTTCCTGCTCGACGCGGGCGCTTTCTTGAGCGGCTGCCTGTGCTGCGCGCCGGGCGGCTGCGATAAAGTCTGCTTTCGACCCGCCTTCCTGACGAGGAGCCGTGGCCGCGGATGAGCTGCCGCCAACGATTTGCGCGCCTCGCTTGGGCTGCGGCTGTCGCGGCTGCTGCTGCGGAGCATTTGGTGCATCATGCATTGGTTCGTGATGCGGGTCGGCCTTGAGCGCAACATTGCCGTGAACTTGCGGTGCGCCACCCATATCGATCTGGCCTCTGCGAGCCTGCGGTGCTGCCTCGCTCTGACCTCTAGCTGCGCCGGCGGCCTGTGCAGTCTGTGCGGCCTTGCCGGTCAGACGAATGCCCGGCTGGCGAGCGCCATCGGGATCCGAACGCATCTGGGCGGCGGTTGCGTCCGCACGCTCAGCGGCTCGGGTCCTGCCGCGGCCAGCCAGCAGATCGGCTGCGCTCATCGATTGGGCGTTTTGTCCCGGTGCTGCTGCCTGTTGCGAGCCAGAGGTCGCGCCGCGGCCTTTCTGGCTGCGCCGCAACATCTGTCCAAGACTGCGTTTTTCAGGGTCCGGCTCTCCGTCCTCGCTGGTGCGAGGCGGGCTCATGCGCACCTGTGGTGCCGGTTCAGAGCTGGCGGCATGATCCTGATCTTCGGAGGTGCGAACCTCGCCCTCCAACGCGCCCAGACGCTCGACAATGGTGTTCAGCATGCTGCTGACGCTGTGAAGATTGCGTTGGGTGGTATTCTCGCTGCTTTCAGCGAAGGTGCGCAGGCCATGAAGATCATCCTTGAGGCCATCGATGATGACCTCAAGAGCACCGTCCATTTTGCCAGCGCCGATCGGACCAACGCGCTGCAGCGCTCTCATGGCTGCTTCTTCAGCGATCTTGGACTCGTTGACCGGGCCGTTCGGCCGGTTGGCGGCAAGCTGCTGAATGTCCTGACCAATGCGGTCGACAGCGTCGAAGCGGCTCTGCGACCGCGCAAATTGCTCGGTGAGTGCGTCAAGCCGCGACGTCAGGCTGTCGAGAAACTGCGGGTCCTGGTCACCGCGACTCGAGCCATCTAGGCGGCCCGCCAGATCGGCAATCTGGCGTTCGAGCTGCTCGATGCCGACAAAACCACCAACGGTTCCATGCGCGGTATCCCTCAGGACTTCTTCCTGCGCTTCCATCCGATCAGCAAGGCGCGACAGTCCGGTTTCAAGGGTGCTGAGGTCAACGCTGTCCATTTTCCGATGAAGCATGTCATCAATGCGGGCAAGGGTCTGTTCGACCTGATCAAAGCGATGCTCGGTGCGGCTCGAATCCGGTCCTTCGCGAAGGCGTTGATCGAGAGCAGCCATCTGATTGGCCAGAGTGTCCAGCGCAGCCTTTGGCGTGTGCTGGTTCTGCTGGCTGATCAGCTTGACCAGACTTTCTACCTGTCGCGCCAATGCTTCGAGTGCGGAGTGCGAGTCGGATTCGCCGCGCGTGTCTTCAAGGCCATCGGCAAGCGAGGTAAGCTGTTCCTCAAGGCGCAGCAGCCGATCATTGGGATCAACCCGCTCCATCATCTGCTGCAGATGGGCCAGACGCTCCTCCAGCAATTCCTCCATCTGGTCATTCTGCGGCGACTGATTGACCGAGCGCCGGACATCATCTTCCAGAGCGCCAAGGCGATCAACGAGCATACTCATTTGCCCGGAAATATGAGAGAAATGCTGGGCCCGCGGTGCCGCGGACAGGATATCGCGCAGGTTGTCGATCTGGGCCGACAGCTTGGCGAAGTCGTCATAATGGTGATTGAGCGGCAGGTTGTCGAGCTTGTCGAGGATACGCTCGAAATGATCCTGAATCGACGGATCATAGGCGGACTTGTCGAGCAACGAATGGATGTCGTGAATGGCGTCTCTCAACTCGGGCTCATGACGGGATTCGCTGATCGCCGCCGTCATCGCATCAATGCGACCGGACAGGGCTGCGATTTCATTGAGCAGTCGTTCGGATGCGCCGGAAAAATTGGCCTGTTCAAGCAGATCGCGAAGGGAGGCAACATCCTCACGCAGACGGTTGAGTTTGTCGTCCTGTGCGCGTACCTCCTGCATGGCGGGCGTTATGTCCTGAACCCGCTGCATCAACTGGCGCAGGGCCTGATCCACACCGGCAGGAACGCCATTGGATGAACTCGCGGATGAAGCGGCGTTGCGAGCACGCGATTGCGAGCGGGTCTGTGTTGGGGCTGGCTGCCGCACGTCACCACGCATCAGCGGATCCTGTCCGCGCTGTCGTTTGGGTGCTACGCGCTCAAGCTTGATTTTCGGTTGTCTCTCAGTCTTGCGTTCCAAGGCATTATCGACGCGTGCGAGTTGTGCTTCGATCCGTTCCAGCGCACTGCGATAGTCTTCACGCGTCCCGTCTGTTTTGGCTGACGGTCTTCTGCGCGCACTGCTGCTGCGCGGCGCGTCAAAGCCCTCGTTGTTGCGCAGACGCCCGGAGCGCAATGTTTCGGTCTCATCGGAGTAAGCTCTGTCAGAGTGATGGCCATAGTCATCTTCACCTGACAAGGATGCGATCTGCAATTCCATGTCCTTGATCATGTCGAGAAGCGCCGCACGATCCCCGGCCTGCACCTGGTCTGGTTTGCGACGGCTGCGCCCACGCCGTTTGCGGTGGTTGGAGGCACCGCGCAGACCTTCGATAAACTCGCCAACATCGCGGTCCGTGTGGAATGTTTCATCAATCATGACTGAACTCTACTCTTGGTCGGCGCCACTGCCTCCCGGGCAAACAGGCAATGCAGAATGGCCGCTTCGAACGGATTCTCCTGTGTCCAATTTGATAAGTTAGGGTAAAGAAGCAGTTAATGACCCGTGCGAATTGCAATATTTCGCAGCTCAATTAACCCTTCACTCACTATAACTTTCGTGAAACCCGTCTTCTTCTACGAAAGACCGAGAGAACAAGTGCCCATAGGGAAGCAACCCGCAGCATAAAGGCCATTGGACGCATTGACAGGCTTTTACAACGATGGTTTACGATAAGGTAAGGTTGAGTCTCGATCTGTCGTCGCGACCGGTGGCTGGAATTCAGGTGCAAGCCGCGCGTGTGCAACAAATGAGAAACGAGGCCAATGAAGGGGAGACCGGTCTGTCGGACCAGCAGTCTGACGCACCGAGCCAAGGAGATAAGTGCCATGAGTGAAGACAAATCGACGGTATTGAGTGGAACAGAGGGCAAGGATGTCCTGACCGCATCCACCAGTGACAGCGGCCCGTTGTCCTATACGATTGGTGATCTGGCCAAGGAATTCGGTGTGACACTGCGAACCTTGCGTTTTTACGAAGACAAAAATCTTCTCAATCCCCGCCGCGAAGGCATGAACCGCATCTACAGCCGCCGGGACCGGGCGCGACTGAAACTCGTTCTGATGGGCAAAAAAGTCGGGTTTTCGCTCTCCGAAATCAAGGACATGCTGGATCTATACGATCTGCGCGATGGTCAGGTCACTCAGCTGCGCGTCGCGCTCGATCGTTTCACACAACAGATCGATGTTCTCAAGCAACAAAGGGCTGACGTGGATCAGGCCATTGGCGATCTCGAACGCACCGTGGCGGTGGTTTCGGGCATGCTGCGCGAAAAGGAAAAGTCCGAGAGTTGATTCACTCGCTGTAGCTTTTTTGAAAAGAGATTTTGACCGCGTGGGCCTTAGGGCTGCGCGGTTTTTCTTTGTCTGCCGATGATGAAGGGACAGGCGAAATATGGGTGCCTATTGTTTACGTAACGTCAGCTTTAATGACGCTCTTGCAATTGGTGGAATCCCCTACGTCATGTTAAAAACCCGCGCAAAGCTGCGGGCATGAGTCTTTCTACTTTCGGCGTGTATCAGCCATTCCGGCTTGAATCGGGCAGGTTGCAGATGTATATCCAACTTAACGCTTACGCTAACGTAACTGATGAAATCGACGCCTCTGCGTCCTGTGCGAGGAACACATGACGCTTTGAGCGGCAGATAGGAAGCGCTGAGAAATCGCTTCCCGACAAAAGCCGACAAAGGGGCCGATTGGACGCAAGGGAGGAGCATCATGCCTAGTCTGACGATACCCGTCGAGGATACCCAGTTCCTGCTCAAGGAGGTGTTTGGCCTTGAACAGATCAACACGCTGCCCGGCTATGAGGAAGCAACCGAAGATCTGGTGGATGCGATCCTGACGGAGGGCGCGAAATTCGCAACCGAAGTGATCCAGCCCACCAACGTGACAGGCGATGTCGAAGGCTGCACCCTCGGGGAAGATGGGGTGGTGACGACGCCCAAAGGCTTCAAGGACGCCTGGGATGCCTATGTCGAGGCGGGCTGGATGAGCCTGTCCGCTGATCCCGCCTATGGCGGACAGGGCATGCCGACGACGCTCAACGTCATCATGAACGAGTATCTTGGCACGGCCAACCTTGCCTTCTCCATGTATCCGGGCCTGACGCAGGGCGCCTATTCGGCCATGCTGGTGCATGCAAATGACGAGATCAAGCAAACCTATCTGCCCAAGATGGTCGAGGGAAAATGGACTGGCACCATGAACCTGACCGAGCCCCATTGCGGCACGGATCTGGGCCTTTTGCGCACCAAGGCGGTGCCGCAAGGGGATGGCAGCTACAAGATTACCGGCACCAAAATTTTCATCTCCGCTGGCGATCATGACCTTGCCGAAAACATCGTTCATCTGGTGCTCGCCCGCATCGAAGGCGCACCGGAAGGCACAAAGGGTATTTCGCTGTTCGTCGTGCCGAAATTCCTGCCCAATGAGGCCGGAGATCCCGGTGAGGCCAACCATGTTACGGTCGGCAAGATCGAAGAGAAAATGGGCATCCACGGCAACTCGACATGCGTGATGAACTTTGACAGCTCCACCGGCTGGCTCGTTGGCGAAGAGCACAAGGGCCTCAAGGCCATGTTCGTGATGATGAACGAAGCCCGGCTCGGTGTTGCCATTCAGGGGCTGACCCAGTCGGAAGCGGCCTATCAGCATGCCCGTGATTATGCGATGGATCGCCTTCAGGGTCGCTCCCTGACCGGCGCGAAAAATTCTGATGGCCCGGCCGATCCTTTGATCGTGCATCCTGACGTGCGCCGCATGCTTCTGACCATGCGCAGCTTCAACGAGGCGGCCCGCGCTTTTTGCATTTATGCGTCCATCCAGTCCGACATTGCCCACAAGCACCCGGATGAGAAGGCACGCCAGCAGGCCGAAGATCGCCTTGGCCTCTTCACGCCGGTTCTCAAAGGGCATCTCACTGACATCGGTTTTGATAATGCCGTGATGGCTCAGCAGGTCTTTGGCGGCCATGGCTTCATCGAGGAAACGGGTGCCTCCCAGTTCGTACGCGATGCCCGCATCGCGATGATCTATGAGGGGGCCAACGGCATTCAGGCGCTTGATCTGGTGGGCCGCAAGCTGATGGCCAACGGCGGCCGCGGCATCATGGCGCTGTTTCAGGAGCTGGGGGCCTATATCGAGACCCATGCAGCCAATGAAGCCATGGCACCGTTCGTCATGCCGCTCAAATCAGGCGCGGAAGACCTGCAGAAAGCCACCATGTGGTTTGGCGAAAATGCCATGAAAAATCCGGAACATGCCGGGGCAGGGTCTGTCGACTACATGCACCTGTTCGGTACCGTGATGCTCGGCTACATGTGGGCCAAAATGGCAGAAGTCGCCGTCAAGAATGAAGATGATAGCCGCAAGGACTTCTATGACACCAAGCTTGCGCTGGCCCGCTTCTATATGGACAGGATCATGCCCACCACGGCGATGCGCCGTGACCGCATCATGGTTGGCGCCGACAGCCTGATGGCTCTGCCGGCGGAGGCTTTCTAGGCTTCAGGATGGGTACAATCAGCCCGTTGGTCCCCAGAGTGCGAACAAGGGCGCGAGGCAGGCAAGCATGTCAAACCCGCGCCACATCTGGCTGATAAGTCATACATGCAAGAAGAAAGGACGATCGGAGGACTATCGTCTTTTCTGGCAAATGAAATTCGGGAGAACTCAATGGCAGACGCTTATATCTACGACCATGTGCGCACGCCTCGCGGGCGCGGCAAGCCGGATGGCTCGCTGCATGAAGTCCCGGCAGTGCAACTGGCCGCCACCACCCTGAAGGCCATCCGGGACCGAAACGGGCTGGACACAACACTGATCGACGACATCGTGCTGGGATGCGTCGATCCGATCGGCGAGGCTGGCGGCGTTATCCCCCGTGCCGCAGCCTTCGCCGCCGACTATGCGCAGTCGGTGCCGGGCATTCAGGTCAACCGCTTCTGTGCCTCTGGTCTTGATGCCATCAACATGGCCGCAAGCCAGATCATGGCAGGCGCCCACGACATGACCATTGGCGGTGGTGTCGAGGCCATGTCGCGCCTCGGGCTTGGCTCGTCCGGCGGGGCGTGGTTCATGGATCCCAGCGTCAACGTTCCTGCCTATTTCATGCCGCAGGGCGTCTCAGCTGATCTGATCGCCACCAAATATGGTTTCTCTCGCGAGGAAGCTGATGCCTTGTCTGTTGAAAGCCAGAAGCGCGCCGCCCATGCTTGGGAGAACGGCTATTTTGCAAAATCGGTCATTCCCGTCACAGACATCAACGGCGCTCTGATCCTTGATCGCGACGAGCATATGCGGCCCGGCACAACGGTCGAAAATCTGGCTGGTCTCAATCCATCCTTCGGGATGATCGGTGAGATGGGTGGTTTCAACGCCGTGGCGATGGAGCGCTATCCCGAGATCGAAATGATCAATCACATCCATCATGCGGGGAATTCGTCCGGCATTGTTGATGGGGCCGCCGCCGTGCTGATCGGCAATGCCGAAGCAGGCAAGGCCGCAGGCCTCAAACCGCGGGCCCGCATTCGTGCCTTTGCCAACATCGGTTCCGAGCCGGCCTTGATGCTGACCGGACCCACGGATGTGACCGACAAGGTGCTCAAGCGTGCTGGCATGAGCTTTGGCGATCTTGATCTCATCGAGATCAACGAAGCCTTCGCCTCTGTCGTGCTGCGCTTCATGCAATATTTCGGTGCCGACCCCGAAAAGGTCAATGTCAACGGCGGCGCCATCGCTATGGGCCATCCGCTCGGTGCAACGGGCGCGATGATCATGGGCACCGTCATTGACGAGCTGGAACGACGCGATCTCAATACCGCCCTCGTCACCCTGTGCATTGGCGCAGGCATGGGCACGGCAACCATCATCGAGCGCGTATAGGGAGGGGAGAGACATGTCAGATTATATCAATTTCCAGTGCGACATCGACGCCGACGGCATTGCGACCCTCACTTGGGACATGCCTGAGCGTTCAATGAATGTGTTCACGGCTGAAGTCATTCTCGAACTCGACAAGGTGATCGACGATCTCACCGCCAATGAAGCGGTCAAGGGCGTGGTGGTCACATCCGGCAAGGCGCAATTCTCCGGCGGTGCCGACCTCACCATGCTGCAGGGGCTGCTCGGTCAATATCAAAAGGCCATGTCCGAGAAGGGCGCAACCGCTGCCGCAACTGAACTGTTTGAAGAAAGCCGAAGGCTGTCGCTCACCTTCCGCAAGCTTGAAACCTGCGGCAAGCCTTGGGTCGCAGCCTTGAATGGCACAGCGGCGGGTGGCGCGTGTGAGCTTGCTCTTGCCTGCCATGCCCGCGTGATGACAGATAAGGACGGTGCCAAATTCGGTCTGCCCGAAGTCAAGGTCGGCCTGTTCCCCGGTGCAGGTGGCACCACGCGCATCCTGAGAATGATGGACACGCAAGCAGGGCTTCAATTCCTCATGAAAGGCTCCATGCTCGACGCCAAGCGGGCGCTGGGCTCAAAGCTGATCGACAAGATCGCGCCTGCCGATGAGCTGGTCTCAACCGCAAAGCAGATGCTTGCCGATGGCTTGTCTCCGGCGAAGCCTTGGGACCAGAAGGGCTACAAACTGCCCTCGGGCCGTGTCTACAGCCCGGCAGGCTTCAACGTCTGGCCCGCCGTCGGTGCCATCTATCGCCGCGAGACGCACGACAATTATCCTGCCATTCGCTACATGGTCCGCGCAGCCTATGAAGGCTTGCTCATGGACATGGACACGGCCCTTCGTATCGAAAGCCGCTATTTCGCCAAGACCGTGGCAACGCCGGAAGCGGCCAACATGATCCGTTCTCTGTTCCTCAATATGCAGGAACTGGGCAAGGGCGCCCGTCGCCCCGATGGGGTGGCCAAGACCAATTTGAAAAAGATCGCCGTCATCGGGGCCGGTTTCATGGGGGCAGGCATTGCCCATGTCTCGGCCAAGGCAGGACTGGAGGTCGTGCTCGTTGATCGCGATCAGGACAGCGCCGACAAGGGCAAGGGACACATCGCAGACAGCCTCGCCAAGGCGCTCAAGAAGGGCCGCACCACAGCCGAGAAGAATGATACGCTTTTGAGCCGCGTCACAGCCACGGCCGACTATGCGGCACTCAAGAACTGCGATCTCGTCATCGAGGCGGTGTTCGAAGATCCCGAGCTGAAAGCCTCGATCTTCAAACAGATCGAAGCCGCCGTTGGCCCTGATTGCATCATCGCGTCGAACACCTCGACCCTGCCGATCAGCGGGCTCGCCAAGGCGGTTGCCAATCCCGCTCAGTTCATCGGCATTCACTTCTTCTCGCCGGTCGACAAGATGATGCTGGTCGAAGTGATCAAGGGCAAGGAAACCGGCGAGGCGGCAATCGCCACCGCGCTTGATTTCGTCTCGCGGATCAAGAAAACCCCGATCCTTGTCAATGATGGCAGGGGCTTTTATGCCAACCGTTCGGTGCTGGCCTATATCCGCGAGGGTCATCTGATGCTCAAGGAAGGCGTACCGGCGGCGATGATCGAAAATCTTGCCAAACAGGCGGGCATGCCGGTGGGGCCCTTGTCGCTTAATGACGAAGTGGCGCTGGAACTGGCGTGGAACATCCTGCAGGCAACCAAGGCGCAATTGGGCGAGGGCGCCGTTGACCCCGATCAGGAAGCGCTCCTGAAAAAGCTCGTGGTCGAAGAAGGACGTCTTGGCCGCAAGAATGGCAAAGGCTTTTATGACTATGAAGGCCGCAACAAACGTCTCTGGCCGGGCCTGAAGGAGCTCGCGCCGCAGCTTGATCCGGATACGATCTCACACGAAGAGATCAAGGACCGGTTCCTTGTGGCGCAGGCTGTCGAAGCGGTGCGGGTCTTTGAAGATGGCGTCCTCGAAGATGTCCGCGAGGCCGATGTCGGTTCCATTCTCGGCTTTGGCTTTGCGCCCTTCACCGGTGGTGTCTTCTCCTATATCGACACCATGGGAACGCCTGCGTTTTTGGACAAGTGTCAGGCGCTCGAAGCCAAATTTGGCGACCGCTTCAAGGCACCCAAGCTGCTTGAGGATATGGCGGCAGAAAACGACCGCTTCTATTCCCGCTTTAATCCGGATGCCGCCAAGGTAGCCGCAGAGTAGAAAGCAGAATAAGAAAAGGCGTCAAACAGCGTGACCAATCAAGGCCGGGTGCCACAAGGCATCCGGCTTATTTGTCCGCCAATAGCTTCCAATATCCCAGCGCACCGATGGTAATGGAATCCATGATCTCGCCCGAGCGGATCATGGCGAGCACTTCATCCATGGTAAAGCTTGCAGTTATCATATCCTCTTCGGTCACTTCGCGCTTCAACTCGCCCGGCACCAGCCCTTGCGCAAGATAGATATGGCCGCGCTGGTTGACGAATCCATAAGCGGCAAAGGTCGCACCAAGATGCTCGATGGTTCTGGCCCGATAGCCGGTTTCTTCCTCCAGTTCACCGCGCGCCAAAGCCTCCGCTTCGACGACGGCTGCATCTTCCCACGATCCTTGCGGCAGCTCCCAATAGCGACCGCCGACAGAATAGCGATATTGCTGCACCAGTTGCAGGCGACCATCATCATGGACGGGAATGATCACCGCAAAGTCCGGCTTGTCGACGACGGTGTAAATGCCCTCATGCCCGCCGGGAAAACGGACCTTGTCCTCTCTGAGACTCATCCATCGATTGCGATAGATGAGACGGGTGGCAAGTTGAATGATCGTGTTGGTCATGACGACGGTCCGTTGAGCAATGAAATGGTTTATATGAAGGGATAACTAGAGAATGTCGGCCTTGCGCAACAGCCACCAGGCAAAGCCGGCCGAGGCAATGATCAGGATGAAAGCCAGCAGCGTGCCGGAAGAATTGTTCTCAAGCGGTAGATTGTTTGTGTTCATGCCAAAGAAGCCGGTCACAAGGGTGGGCGGCATGAAAAAGGCGGTGAGGATAGACAGAATGTAGAGATGCCGGTTTGTCTGCGTTGTCGCCTTGGCATCGATTTCCTCGTGCAGCAGACGCGCCCGATCCTGCAATGAGGTTACATCCCGCTCCACAGTCTCGATTCGGGCTAGCAGGTCATCGGCCACGTCGTCAAGACCAGGGAAGAGGTCTTCTTCATCTTCGGCTGCAGCCCGGCGCAACAGGGCAATCTCGGTGCGCAGGTGCCGGTTGAGGCGAATAATCATCCGGCGGGCAGGGGCCAGCGACCGGGTTTCCTCCTCTGCCGTTTCCTCATAGACGACATCCTCGATGTCATTAAGGGTCTCGGTGGTCTCCACCACCACGTCCAGAACCGTGCGCTGGAATTCGGTGACCAGAAGCGCAAAGACATCAAGGGGGCTGCGCACCCGCGTGGTCTTGGCGAGGATCGAGCGCACCCGATCGAGGCTTCTGAGCGGCTTGAGGCGGGTCGTGACAATGACCCGGTTTGTGACAACAAAATGCAGCCAGCCAATTTCGGCCCCTTGATCGTCAAACCCGCGCTGAAAATCGACCAGCGTGCCATAGACGGCTTCCTGCGTTGTCGACAGGCGTTCGCGATATTGACGGCTCGTCAGCTCCTGCCGGGCTTCTTCATCGAATTCCTCAATGCTGTCGAGAAACCCACCGACCCGCGTGTCCGCCAGCCCCAGATGCAGCCAGACAAACCCGTCATCACCGTTGAGATCCTTCATTTCGATATCAAGAGGCAGCGACTGCCAGCGGTTGGTTTTCGCGTTATACCGAAAGGCCCAGATGAGGCCGGGAATGGTCGGTTCAGGCAATTGCATGCGTCAGCTTTCATCGATCTGTCCGGCAGCACTCAGGTCTCGTTGCCGTTCTTCTGCCAGGAGCTTTGGTTCCTTGCCTATAGCAGCTTGTGAGGGACAGAGAAAGCCGGTTGAGTTCAGCGGCCAAACCGCCGACCATTCTAGGCGGGTGACAGCCTCGGACGGTATGGCGATCTTGTCAGCTATTTCGTGCAAGTGGAGATATAATTAAGAAATTTCAAATAAATTAGAACTGATTTGCCACGGTCCCCCGTGGTGGATTTGGATGAACGGGATCAAATAATGGCTGAAAGCATTTTACAGCAGTTTGAGCAACTGGCCAAAGAGACGGATACGGCTGCTCGATCCCTGCTGATACGAAAGCTCACAGCTGAATATGCGCGGCGCACGGGAAAAGCGCCCAGCGATGTGGAGAGACAGCTCTTCTCGGCGCTGGTGCTGGATCTTTATGACCAGATTGATCTGAGCGTCCGGCGCGATATCATCACTCTGCTGGCCCGCACGCGCCACATCTCTACCCCACTGGCAGAGCGCCTCGCCATGGAACGCGATGAAATGGTCACGCCTCTGTTCCAGCATTCCCCCATGCTCAGCAATGACCTGCTCCTCAACGCCGTTCGCGCCAGGGGCGAGGCCGTTCTCAATGCAATCGCGAGCCGCAACGTCGTGCGTGAGGATCTCGTTGATGCGATCATGGCGAGAGCTTATTTGAGTGCGATCGGACGATTGCTGCGCAATCTGGGGGCTGAGTTTTCCGGCAAGGCGGTCATGCTCTGCTCCATCATTTGCCAGAAATCCGGTGAGATTCAGTCGGAGCTGGCTGTCCGATGCCTCGCCGACAAGGTGTTCTTCAACTTGCTCAACAAACGGGTGACAGATGGTTGCCCCTTCCTGCCCGCCGGTTTGGCCAGTGCATTGGAAAACGGAACACTGGAAAGCTTTGTTGAAAGCCAGATGAACCGGGGGCTCGCCCACACGGATGATGGCGCTTCCGTTGACCGCGAAGTGATGGTGGTGCAAATGAATCTGGGCGAAATGACCTTTGATGCTCTGCTCGAAGACATGATCAAAACCGGCAAGAAGGACGATATCATCTGGTTCCTTCGCGATGGACCGGGGCTTTCCTCCAAGGCCATGGAGCATTTGCTGATGACCGACGGCAACAAGACGCTGTACCGGGTTCTTGGCGAACAGGAGGTGAGCGTGAGGACCTTCGAGGCGCTGATGCAGTGGCGGATCGACAAGCTGGGTTTGTCACGCAGACATCAGTTCCGTGATATCGAGGAATATCGCCAGCAACTCAGGGGCCACGTCACCCGTCCGGCTTGATCTGACCGGTTTCAGTCCTTCCCACAAATAATCATGTTCCTGTGCGAAAGCTTTTGTTAAGATTCGCCATCGATTGCCGATTGCCCATCAACTGCCACCCCGGTTGGTTGGCCGAGGGGGCTTGACGGACAAAACACAGGAACCATGCTCTTGACGATAGAAAAACGCTTCAGTCTCACGGCCCTGCACCACACCGCTCTTGCGATCTGCGTGGGCACCGCGATGCTGGCCACCCCGGTTTGGGCCCAGTCCGAACAGGCAGAGCCGCAATCGGGGCCACAGTCGGGGCCACAGTCGGGGCCACAGTCGGGCACGGCAACGGCAGAGGTGGAAACGGGCGAGGCTGTGCAATCGGCGGCCGAAGAGGAATGGCGCGATGCATTCTTGCGTGAGCTGTCCGCTGTTGCCACCAAACTGGAGCGCCAGCGCAAGTTCAACGACATGCTTCGGGATCGGGTCGACATTCTGAACCATCGCATCGAGACACTTGAGGCCGAAAACAAAGAGCAGGCGGCGCGGCTCGAAACACTGGCCGAAGGCGAGCAACTTGCCCGAAAGGCCAGCCCTGACATGGACAAACCGTTCCCGTCCATGGAGCCTGATGAACCCGAGGCCGATAAATCGGCCAATGCTGAAGACAACAAATCAGATCAATCCGAGACGTCAGAGAAGTCAGCCAAAAAGATGCCGGGTGATTTTGAGCAGTTTCTCGACATGGGGGAGGCCATGATGCGCCGCTTTTTCGGTGTCGTGAAGGAGTTCCGGCAGGAATTCGAAGACAATAAGGTCTAGCCAAAGCGCTAAGGTGGGAGGCGCTCGATTGGTCCGACCCCTTTTGGGCCATCAGCTCGACGCCGCGACCGGTAGAGCAAAGTGGCCGACGATCAATTCGTGATCCGAGAGAACCTTGCCCACTTCATCCAGCGCAGGAATGATCTGGGCGCCCTTGCCGTCAAGGCCTCGCGCGCCGAACCAATCCAGCTGCATCTTGGGGCGAACAGCACCCGACAGGGGGCTTTTGCGGGTTGTCGGTCCGATGGCATTGTTGTCCCAGGTGAACCCATGACGCTCAGCGGCCTTGAACAGCGGTTCATTGCGCCCTCCGCCATTCGCCGGATCACCGCCCGTATTCAGGTCACCGCCGATGATCACCGGCACATCCGGGGCAAATGCATCAAGCGCCGCAATCAGCCGGTCAATCTGCGATTGTCGATAGGCGGACGGGGCGTTGTTCTCAAGGTGGGTTGAGACCGCGCAGACATCGCCAGCCTCCGTCGGCAAGATGGCCGCAATGGCACAGCGCCCGCCGACACGGGGCTGCTGGTCAACCCGAGCCGAGCGCAATCCTTCATCCGGGCAGAACCAGTGTCCGTGGTCGTCAAGCCGGATCAGCGCCAGACCCCTTGGCTTGACGCGACTTAACACGGCATTGCCATGCCAGCCCAGTTCATTGTGATCGTCCGCCGCCAGCCGCCGTTCGGCTTCGTTGCCAAGACCAAGTTCGAAAAACTCAAGCCCGAAGGCGTAATGCATATCCAGACTGTCGGCGAGCGCCCGGGTGGTGTTGCGCTGGTGGGTGCGGGCCATGCCCCCATCCATCTCGGAGACCAGCACAACATCCGGATCAAGATCCCGCAGGATATCGGCACTCTGTTCGGGATAAAGGCAGCGCTGCAAGTTCCACGCGATCGCGGTCAGTTGTGGCCCGATTGGACCGTGCGCCCCATACTCGCCACCAACTTCCAGACAATGCATGGCGTCCATCGCGGCGAACAGGCGGCAGTGCGCCTCATGGTTGCGCTCGGATGCCTGAATTGCCTCGACCATCTCGGCTTCGACTTTGGGAAGGGTGGAACAGGTACTTGTTTCGAACAGCTTCATTCCGGTGGTCCCCGGTGCATCCATTGGCAGCTGTCACATGTCAGTATGACGTCGTGGCTGCGCGCCTTGTCAAGATTCGGGGGCAACTTAAAGTGCTTTTGTAACGAACAGATGTCCCTCGCGGCACCGGCCTTTACCAAGTTATGACTCAGATCTGGTCAAGGTTCTGTCAAACGAAGGACAGCATCCAACTATTCTTGCAGGGAAGATATACCGCCTTGAGGATGGATGACATGGTTTGCCGATTCTCGACCATTTGGATCAAGGCACATGGAATTCTTGACAATCCGGACCAAAGCTTAAGCGATTTCCCCAAGTTGGTGCTCTTCTTTACCATGTTACGCGGCTAAATAGCTCAACAAGCGTGAGAATTTGCGAATATGTCAAAGCTACGGCTTGCCAAGCATGTTGCAACCAAGCATAGTTTCTTGCAAAGAAGTCGTAATACTGTAGTCGTTGGTCAGCTTCTTTTGGGAGCGGCCAAAACAGAGCTGGGCCGGGGAATTCTCCGTACTGGAATGAAGCCGCGGAAATGGGGACGAGCCAGGCTGGGGCCGGTTCGGAGAGCGAACCGAAGCATCGACAATTGCGATGCAACCCCTAATGGGCACTGCGACTATCTCATTGTCCGTTCCGTGACATTTAGTGACTACTTTCAGAATGGCCATGTCAGGTCTCTTGATCCGATACCGCCATGTTGCCCATACTGATTGGGGAGGAGTAAAGTGCAGCAGGCATCGCTGAATATCATCATCGCCGACGATCATCCACTTTTCCGGGGCGCGTTGCGCCAGACTTTGGAAACGATCTTCGATCAGATTGCCATCCATGAAGCAGGCACCCTCGAGCAAGTGGGAGATAGGCTCGAAGTGTCCGAAGACATTGATCTGGTGCTGCTCGATCTGTCCATGCCGGGGGTTCGCGGTTTTTCCGGTCTTCTCTATTTGCGGGCCCAATTCCCGGCCATCCCTGTGGTGATCGTGTCTGCCAGTGAAGACGTGCCGACCATTCGTCGGTGCATGGAATTCGGGGCATCGGGCTTCATTCCCAAATCCCAATCCATCGACAACATGGCCCAGGGCATCCGCGCTGTGCTGAATGGCGAAACATGGGTGCCAGACAGCATTGATCTCAGCGCCCCTTACAGTGACGAGATCACCGAATTGGTAGAACGCCTCAACACCTTGACCCCGCAACAGGTCCGCGTGCTGATGATGCTCTCCGAAGGGTTGCTCAACAAGCAGATCGCCTACGAGCTTTCGGTCTCCGAGGCAACGGTGAAGGCGCACGTCTCCGCCATTCTGCAAAAGCTCAATGTGGACAGCCGCACTCAGGCCGTGATCGCTGCGGCCAAGATCGAAGCCGGTCAGTGGCAGGCCATCTCTGGCAAGGGCTGACAAGCCTGATCAGACCAGTCTCGCTTGATATCAGGCCCGCGTCTTTATTGGATGCGGGCTTTTTCTTTCGTCTTTCGGATTTCTGAATTCGTTTAGCAACTGCCCCTGAGCGCACCGCTCACTGCGAATGGCTCAGGTGCAAGCGCTGTTCATGTGGTCTCTTGGTGCCTTCTGTTCACACTTCTGCGCATGGAAAACTCAACCAACGTGGAGGTCAGCAACAAAAATGGCAGCGGGGCAAGAGTGTAAAGCCAGCTGTAGAACCAGAGCACACTGTGATAGTAAATCAATTTGGCCCACATGGTCTCTTCGGGGCACCGAACGCCCTTCAACATGCTGCCGGTGCAGTTGGCATGGGTCATGTAAAACCCGATCCAACCGGAACCCGGAATGGCAACCAGCAGAACGAGCGCATGGGCCAGTAAGAACCAGCGTATCCAACTGCGGGTGCGGCAATAGAGAGCAACCATCAAACAGGCAAGCCATGCGGCCATGGGCCAGACGTTCATCCATGCTTGGTAGAAGACCTCGGGTAAAGACAAGATTGGATACTCCATGAATGGGAATGGTGCGGCTACTTCTGCCCCCGCCTGCGGATGGCGGTCATGTTCCATGTGTTGAGCAGGGCACGCAGCTGTGCCGGTTTCACCGGCTTGTTGAGCAGGGCCATGTCTTTTGACCTTGCCTCGTCACGGACCTCGGAGGTGCGGTCGGCGGTGATCAGACTGGCCATGATGTGATTGCCAAATTCCCGGCGCAGGATTTCGCAGGTTTCCGTTCCCAGCATATCATCCAGATGATAGTCGATAAGAATGCCATCCAGCGGCTTTTCACTTTCTCTGACCTTGATCTTGGCGTCGTCCACATCAGCGGCCGTAAGCACGATGCAGCCCCAGCCTTCGAGCATGGCCCGCATTCCGTCAAGAATGACAGGCTCGTTGTCGATGCACAGAATATGCAGATCGCTGAGCGGCTGTTTCGCCATTGACGGGGGCGCTTCGGCCCGTCGCGCGCTGTGCAGCAGGCGGAAGGCCGGCAGCTTGACCCCAAAGGCAGAGCCGACATTCGGGGTCGACATCAAGCGGATGGGGTGATCAAGCACCCGTCCGATGCGATCCACGATGGACAGCCCCAGACCAAGGCCCGCGGCGATGCGAGCACCCTCATCAAGGCGCTGGAATTCAAGGAAGATCTCCTCTTGCTTGGCCTCGGGGATACCAACGCCCGTATCGTGAATCTGCACTTCGATGGCGCCAGCCAATCGGCGGCACCCGACCAGCACCCGTCCTTGGGTGGTGTATTTGATGGCGTTGGAAATGAGGTTCTGCAACAGACGCCGCAAAAGTTGCTTGTCAGAGCGGACATGCAGACCACACGATACAATCTTGAGCTCTAGGCCCTTTTCCTTGGCCTGCGGTTCAAAGTCGATCCGCATCCGGTCGAGCAGTTCATCGATCGGAAAGGCTGAGATCTGCGGTTTCATCGCGCCGGAATCAAGCCGTGCGATATCGAGCAATGCTGCCAGAATGTCTTCGACCGCTTCCAGTGAGCTGTCGATGTTGGTCGCCATCACGGAGCTTTCGGCAATTCTGGCATCTTCGGTTTTCTCGGCGATGGTCTCGAGGCGATTGACCAGCGCCGTGGTGTAAAGGCGCGCGGCATTCATCGGCTGCATGATGTCGTGGCCGGCGGCAGCCAGAAAGCGGGTCTTTGAAATATTCGCCTCTTCCGCGTCCTGCTTGGCACTCCTGAGGGCATCGTTCAGATGCATCAATTCGCGCGTGCGGTCCTTGACCCTCCGCTCGAGGGTTTCGTTCGAGGCTTCGAGCGCCCTTTCGGCCCGAACCCGTTCGGATACATCACTGAAGGTGATCACGACACCGCCGTCCGGCATCGCATTGGCCCGCACATCAAGGGTCATTTCCGAGCTGGCCATATGCTCCTGATAGGGGGCCTGTTGCACCACGATGAGATCGATCCGCTCGTTGACGAGCATGTCGACCGGACCGTCACCAAGGTCTCCTCGGGCGGCAATGTGATGCAGGATCGAGGGCAGGGGGGTGCCAACCTGGCCGAACTCTGCGGGGATCTTGAGAAGGTCCCGAAAGGGCTTGTTCCATAAGGTCAGGCGCAGATCCGGATCGAACACCGCAATGCCCTGGCGCACATGGTTGAGCGCGGTCTGCAGCAGATCCCGGTTGTACTGCAGGGCTTCTGACGCATCGTCCAAAAGCTTCATCGTCCCTTTGGGGGCGACTTCCCGTCGCTTGAGCAGAAGACTCATCAGCAGCCGGGATGAGGCCGACCCGATGGCGCTGGCCAGCAGTTGTTCCGCAAAGCGCAGGAACTGCGGATCCACCTCCATGTTGCGATCATAGGTCGTATCGCGCTGCTGGGCATGGGCGCGGAATGACCGCTGTGTGCGCTCGGCACCCAGATAACGCGCCACCATGTCCTTAAGGTCTCCAACCGTCAGCATCGTGCGCCACAGCCTGAGCGCTGGCGAAGGGCGCAATTCGTCCGGCACGAACACATTGGCCTGCAGACGTTCGATCAGCTCCGGCCTGCGAGACACGGAGCCTGCGGTATAGGCAATGAAATTGAACAACAAGCTCCAGAAGACGCCATGCAGCAAAGGTGGCAGGTCGGTGCCGAACAGGGCCTGCGGTTTGAGGAAGGGGATGTCGAACGGGCCGTGATGGATGAAGTCCAGCGGGAATAGGCCGGATTGCGCAAACATGGGCATCAGCAGGGTATAGACCCATATGGTGAAGCCGATCACCAGACCGGCAATCGCTCCGCGCGCATTGGCACGCTTCCAGACAAGCCCGCCAAGCAGCGCCGGCAAAAACTGGGCCATGGCAGCAAAGGCGATGAGGCCAATTTGTGCCAGAGCCGTATTGTTCACCGCTGTGCGATAGAAGGCATAGGCGAGCGTGAACATCAACAGAATCGCCAGTCGCCGTACATTGAGCAGAGCGCGGCCCATGTCGGGCGTATAGATCGCCTGATCGGCGTGGCGACGCAAAAAGATCGGCAGCACCAGATCATTCGAGATCATGATCGCGAGCGCGACCGATGAGATGATGACCATCGCCGTTGCCGCCGAAAGCCCGCCAAGGAAGGCAACCAGCGTGACGAATTCCGATCCAGCCGTCATCGGCAGCGTCAGCACGTAGCTGTCCGCATCCACATCAGCACCCAGAAGGATCTGCCCGGCAAGGGCGATGGGAATGACGAACAGATTGATCAGAACCAGATAGGTGGGAAAGAGCCAGGTTGCACGGCGCAGGGACGCTTCCGAGGTATTCTCCACCACGGCAACGTGGAACTGTCGAGGCAGCAGGATGGCGGCCCCTGATGACAGAATGATCAGCACGATCCAGTTGATGGCATCAGGGCCCTTGTTGGCAGGGCCAAGCGCGGAAATGCCCGCTTCTGCCGCCTGCATCCACAGGTCAGACGGGCCATCGAACATCCAGAAGGTGACGAAAATACCGACAATCAGGAAGGCGATCAGCTTGATGACACTTTCGGTCGCCACAGCCAGGATCAGCCCGCCCTGATGCTCGGTGGCGTCCGCATGACGCGTGCCGAACAGGATGGCGAAGATGGCCATCGCGATGGCTACAAAAAAGGCGATGTCGGCGAGAACCGGAAGCTGGTCATTGGGGAAGGAGAAGTGCAGATGCTCCATCAGAATGGCAACCGACGTTGCCACCGCTTTGAGCTGCAGCGCGATATAGGGCATCGTGCCAACAACCGCGATCACCGTCGCCACGGCCGCCACCTGCTGGTTCTTGCCATATCGGGCACCGAGGAAATCGGCGATTGAGGTAATGCGTTCGGTCTTTGACAGTTTGATAATGCGCCAGACCAGCGGGAAGCCTAGCGTGAAAACGATCATCGGCCCGATGTAGATAGTCAGAAAATCAAGGCCGCTGGTCTGTGCGAGGCCAACCGAGCCGAAAAACGTCCAGCTCGTGCAATAGACGGCCAGCGACAGCGCATAGAGATTTGGATTGCGTTGTCCGGGCGGGCGCTTGCGCGCACGGTGATCCCCATAGGATGCGATGGCAAACAACAGCCCGATATATGTCAGGGTCGTCATAACGACCATCCAGCCTTGCATCATTCACCGCAATCCTTCCTCACTCATGAAAAAGCTATAGCACATGCATTTTCAATGGAAGGTGTGAAGCGTCAGGAAGCGACATGCTTAGACGAATTTTCAAGAGAATAAATGCCTTCTGAGCCTGACGCGAGGTCAGCACCTGCCTCAAATGCATTGTCTCTTGCATTGCGACAGCTTTCTGAGCGAGGATATCCCAAGCACGCTATTTCACGTCCCCCCGCAGAGTTTTCCATTCAATAAGACCAAGGAAAGACAATGGCTTCGTCGCATTCCTCCGATACGGCGCCTGATCTGGGCCGAGACCTTTTGGCCAATTTGAGCCACGAAGCAACAAAGACGCCGCCAAGCGGCATCGTTGATATACGCAGCTACGCCGCAGATCGACAGGATGTCGTGCCGCTCTGGGTCGGCGAGGGATGCATGCCAACGCCGGACTTTATTTGCGAGGCGGCCAACCAGTCGCTCAAGGCCGGCGAGACTTTCTATACACACCAGTGCGGCATTCCGGAATTGCGCGAGGCCATCGCTCGCTATCATGAGCGGCTTTATGGTCGGCCCTTTTCAACGGAACGCTTCTTTGTGACCGGATCGGGGATGCAGGCGATCCAGATCGCGGTCCGCATTCTGGCCAGCCCCGGCGACGAGATTGTCGTGCCGACCCCCGCATGGCCAAACTTGGCTGCGGCGGTACAGGTCGCCAGCGCCCGCCCCGTGGAAGTGCCGCTCGACTTCTCCCCCGAGGGCTGGCATCTCGACCTCGACAAGCTGTTTGCTGCCTGCACTGAGCGCACCAAGGCGTTGTTCATCAATTCCCCGTCCAATCCGACAGGCTGGGTTGCCTCCAGCGATCAGATCAAGGCGATCCTCGACTTTGCCCGCGAGCGGGATCTCTGGATCATTGCCGACGAGATCTACACCCGCTGCTATTATGGCGAGGATCGAGCGACCGCGCCGTCCTTCTATGACATCTGTGAAGAGAATGACAAAATCTTCTTCGTCAACTCCATGTCCAAGAACTGGGCCATGACCGGTTGGCGTGTCGGCTGGCTCAGCGCCCCGCCTGCGCTCGGCGACATCATCAGCAACCTGATTCAGTATTCGACTTCCGGCGTAGCCCCCTTCATGCAGCGCGCTGCGGTCGTTGCACTGAATAACGGTGAGTTATTTATAACTGAACAAATCGAGAGAGCCCGCGAAGGGCGAACAAAGCTGCTGACGGCCTTCGCCGGGCACAATTCGCTTAAGTATGCGCCGCCAATGGGAAGTTTCTACTTCTTTTTCGGGCTGGACGGGGTGACGGATGCGCTTCCTGTCACCCGAAAACTGGTTGATGAAGCCGGTGTTGGATTGGCACCCGGGTTTGCGTTCGGTCAAAGCGGGTCCGCGTTTATGCGACTATGTTTCGCAACAAACCCGGATCAGATGGATAAGGCCATTGATCGCTTGACGCATTGGTTAATTAGACAATAGTCGCGGAAATCCGGGTTTCTTGGACATGAAACAAACCATAGAGACCCCCTGGAATGGATGGAACGCTAACCATCAATGGCCCCAAGCATACCGATGGCCTGACCGTTGAGAGACAAGAAAAGCCTTTTCATCCTATCGAGCATGTGGATGCAAGGCTGATATCCCTTCTCGACATGGCTGCGGATTCCATTTGTCTGATCGATGATCATTCCCGCATCCTGCTGTTCAACAAGGCTTCGGAAACCCTGTTCGGATACAGCGCCGAGGATGTCATCGGCCAGCGCGTCGATATCCTTATGCCACAAAAATATGCCGAGCATCACGATGGCTGGATCGCGCGTTATCTCGAAACCGGCGAGCATTCCATCATCGGGATCGGCCGCGAGGTTCAGGGACAGCACAAGGACGGAACGACCTTCCCGTTCGATCTTTCCGTCGGGGTTGCAGAGACCGAAAATGGCAAGCAGTTCATTGGTGTGATGCGCGACCTGCGCGCACGCAAGGAAGATGAACAGCGCCTTCGCAGTCTGCAGACCGAACTCAATCAGATGACGCGCATCAATGCGATGGATGAGATGGGGGCAACCGTCGCCCACGAGCTCAATCAGCCGCTGACCGCGATCATCCTTTACCTTCAGGCCGTCGAGCGCAAAGTCTCCAAGCTGGCAGACAGGGGCCCCATCACGTCCGAAGATGTCGAGCAATTGTCCGATCTGTGCGGCCGGGCCATTCAGGAAGCACAGCGCTCCTCGTCGCTGCTGCAACGCATCCGCTCGATCATCGAGAAGAAGGAACCCGAACGGACGACGTGCGATCTGGTTGAGATCATCCGCAAGGCACACAAACTGTCTTTGGTTGGTTTTTCGGCAACCGATGTCTTCATCGATCTTTCTGCCCCTGATGATCTGCCGCCCGTGTCTGTCGATCCTGTTCAGATCGAGCAGATCTTTCTCAATCTTTTGCGCAACGCCTTTCAGGCGATGCGCGAGGTTGAACAGAAGGCCATCAAGATCAGTCTCAAGATCGTCACCGACGAGGAGGATCGCCGCGACAGACTGCAGGTCCGGTTCCAGGATACCGGATCGGGCATTCCGGACAGTCATCGCAAGAACCTGTTCAAGGCCTTCGATTCCGAACGACGCAATGGCATGGGTCTGGGCCTGGCCATCGCGCGATCCATCGCCCAGAACCATGGTGGCAGCCTCGATCTGGCACCGTTTGACGAAGCCCAGCCGGGTGCCTGTTTCCTCCTCACCCTGCCCATCGCCTCCTCACCCTCGGACGAATCCGAACCCAAGACAGAGTCTTCCGAGAGCATGGATGGCAGCCAGTAAACAGCGTTCCGGCCACCTAGCCCGATGAAAGCCAAGAGGCAACTTGATGACAACTGATTTGCACCCTTCTATCCATATCGTTGACGACGATCCCGCCGTCCGGGATGCTTTGTCCGTATTGTTCGAGCTGGAAGGATATCAGGTCGAAACCTTTTCCAATGGCGAGGATTTCCTTGCCTTCTCGCGTGAAAATGTTCCGTCCGTTATCCTGCTCGACGTACATATGCCGGGCCGCTCCGGTCTGGAAGTGATGGAAGAACTGGCGGCTCGCCATGTCGCAGCCCCCGTCATGATCATTTCCGGCCAGGGGGACATCCCAATGGCCGTCAATGCGATCAAGATGGGCGCCCATGACTTTATAGAAAAACCGTTTGATGGCACCGAAGTGGTCGACCGGATCGAGAAAATTCTCGAAACCGCTAAAAAGATTCCGGATGCAGGCCAGTCGGCGCTCACCAACTGGAGCTTCCCCAATGCGGAGTCCCTGACACCGCGCGAGCGGGATGTTTTGCTCCAGATTACGCAAGGGGCATCGAACAAGGAAGCGGGACAGCATCTTGCCATCTCCCCGCGCACCATCGAGGTGCATCGTGCTCGCATCATGGAAAAGCTCAAAGCGCGCAATACGGCGGATCTGGTTCGAATCGTTCTGACCGGCCATTGAGCCAACAAGACGAATCCAGTCTTTTTAACCCCAAATTCTTCAACCCCGGTCCCTTGGATCGAGGTTGTGTTTTACATCGCCTGTGATCGATGTGAACTGGTCCTCTGCGCCCTTCGCAGATAGATTGAGGTGCACAGTGATTTGCAGTCTTCCTTTTACGTAAAGTGAAGGTGCCTGCTTTTTACGAGCGGGTAATCAATTTCACATCTCAAGCCATGTGCTTAATCCATAAATTACGTAAGATTAGGCGGATATATACGACTTTTGCACAGGACAACAATGCGCTGTTGCGCCTTAGATGTTCCGTTTTCTCATACATGCACTTGATGGGCATTTTTCCAGATAAAGGAATCGCTGATTGAGACGCGGTTTTCTTGCGAAGCTTGTGTTCGCCCACAGCGGAAAATTTGTTTGATCTACAACAAACTAGCCTTCAATTTGTCTATATGTGTGTAGAAAATAAACGTGTTTGACGGAAAATTAAGGCTAATACGCACCTTGTCCGCCATGGTATTTCCGTTCATGATAAGGGTAAATACGTGTAAGTTCGTTTTTCAAATGGACAGATTGCGACAAGATGAAACATGTCGTATAGGTGCTGGCAGTCTTTGGCATAAGACATGAAATGTGGGACACCAGCCCTGCATAAGGGGAGTTGCTGAGATGTCGGAAGAACGCTATATCAAACTGGCAAGTCATAGTGCACAAAACCGTGTGCTTCCTTCACAGCCCCCTCTTAAGGCAAAAAGCGAATATAAAGGCATCATGTCAAGCGAGCAAAGCCGGCACAAAACCTTTCCCTCCCACGGTGTCGTTTTCTTCGAGGGCGATCCGGCCAACAATATCTATGAAGTGGCCGATGGTTCGGTCATGCTCTACAAGCTTTTGCCCGATGGCAGGCGTCAAGTGGTGGAGATTCTGGGGCCGGGTGACCTGTTTGGCGTTCCTGCTGGCGATGTTTATGACACGTCTGCGGAAACCCTCACGGAAACTCTCGTGCACATGATCTCCAAGAAGGATGCGGAAGGCTCCAATGAGCTTCAGCAGCACATGAGGAAATGCCTGGTGTCTCAGGTTCAGAATCTTCATGAGCATGCGGTGCTTCTGGGGCGCAAATCAGCGCACGAACGCGTGGCATCCTTCCTTATGCGTTTTGTACCCAGCCGCGGTGGCTTCGAATGCATCGGACCCGAAGAAGGGGAAGATCAGTCTGTGGTGACCCTGCACATGACGCGTCAGGAAATCGCCGACTATCTTGGACTGACCATTGAGACCGTCAGTCGCGTCCTGTCCGACATGAAACGCCGCAAGGTCATCACGATGGAAAAACAGGACCGGATCCGCATCATGAATGTTTGTGGTCTGTGTCATCTGACCGGCAAATACTGATCGATCCTTAAGCCGCTCCAAGCGCGCTACTACCTCATCAGAAAACTGGAATACGCCACCCGCTAGCATAGCTTGCCAGCGCGAGGCGGCGTGATTCGGTCGTGGCAGGTCTGGCAGCTGCTAGACAGCAACGGAATGCCGACCCTTTCCGGTTTGAAGATAGGCGTCAAAGGCGGATGCGACGAGCCGCACAAGAGGGCGTCCGGCATGTGTGACACTGAGGCGGTTCCCGTCCCGCGCACAGACACCGTCCGCCTGAAGCTCTTCCAGTGCCGGATAGCAAGCTTGCAGCGGGCTCAGCGGCACATTGAAATCGCGGGCCACTGCTTCGACATCCACCGCATAGGCCGTCATGATCGACATGATGATTGCGGCCCGAGCGCGGTCGTCCTGATCCATGTTGATGCCGCGTGAAATTGGCAGTTCTCCGGCTTCAACAGCTCGGATCCACCCTGCGAAGTCAGGGCTGTTCTGCACATAGCCTTGCGGCATTTTTCCGATGGAGGATGCGCCAAGGCCAATCAGGAACTCGGCTTCGTCTGTGGTGTAGCCCTGAAAATTGCGCCGCATGGAACCTTCCCGTGCGGCAATTGCGAGCGGGTCATCGGACTTGGCAAAGTGATCGAGCCCGATCTTCTCGTAGCCATGGTCTTGCAAAGCCGTGGTGGCGTCGTCAAAGAGGGCTATGCGTTCGGACGCATCGGGCAGCAGCTCTTCGGGCACGAGCCTTTGATGTTTTTTCATCCAGGGCACATGCGCATATCCGAACAGGGCCAGACGAGACGGATCAAGGCTTGCTGTGAGTTCGACCGTGTTGCGGATGGTTTCCCGGCTCTGGTGCGGCAACCCATACATCAGATCAAGATTGATTTCCTCGATGCCAACGGACCGAAGAGCCTCAACCGCTTCTTTCACGCGGCTATAGGGCTGCACGCGTCCCACGGCTTCCTGCACCTTGAGGTCAAAATCCTGAACCCCCAGACTGGTTCGGTTGATGCCTGCGAGGCGCAAAGTGTCGGCAAGCTCGTCAGTCACTGTGCGCGGATCAAGCTCAATCGCATGTTCCATGCCGTCAGTGAAGGTGAAGTGAGCGCGGATGGCATCGACCACACGCATGAAGGCATCCCGAGGCAGAATGGATGGCGTTCCGCCACCCCAGTGGATGTGACTGACGGGCTGTCCCTTGGGCAATTTCCCTGCCACCAGCGCCACTTCGCGCACCAGCATATCCGCATAATCCTGCAGCGGCTTTTCTTTCTTGGTGACCTTGGTATAGCAGCCGCAATAGTGGCACATGGACTGGCAGAAGGGCACGTGCAGATAAAGAGAAATCGGCACGCTGCGATCAACGGTCTTCAGCCACTCGGCATAGGTCTCCGCCCCGAACTCCGAAGAGAAGTGCGGTGCAGTGGGATAGGAGGTGTAGCGCGGCACGGCGCGCGAGGCATATTTCAAGGTCACATCGGTCATGGGGGCATTTAGCGTCTGGTGCTAAGGCTCAACTTTGAGCAAGGTCAATTCTGTCCGATTTGTCATGTCCCGCTTTCGTCGGGGGCAGGGCGGTTGGTGGTCTACTCAAAGCCGATCATTGATCGAAAATCGTTCGTGTGGTCTTGACCACCAGATCGAGCGGCAGCGTTGCGGTGTTGATGAGGGTGCCAGGCAGATTGGCATCGTTGCTATTCTCGAAGACCGCGGTCTTCTTGCCAGACATGGCAACACCCTTGAGCAGGGCGACAAGGCTGGGTGCGGTCACGGCGGTCATGTGGTTCATGCTGTCACCGCCATCAAAACCGGTAACATCAACCACGGTGATGCCTTCGCGTTTGATGCGGGTTTCATCCAGCGAATTGCCAACCCGCCCCGTGTCCCCCGCAAGAAGGCTGGATAATTGCAGCGCGCGATCCCGTGCGGACACAAGGATAACGAAATTCTTGGGCAGAGTGCGGATGGTTGCCAGTTGGCTGTTGAAGACATCCATGTCGATATCGGGTGAAATCAGCACGACCGACTGTATCTTGGAGGGCAGGCGCCCATTGTTCGCAAGCGCGACTTGCCGCAGGCTCTCCATCAAAAGCTCCGTGCCGAGCGAATGGGCCATCAGTGTGATATGATCCACCTTGCTCGCCGCGAGCGCCTTGATGACACTGACAAGCTGATCGCGAGAGGCCTTTACACTGTCCCTGTCATAAATATAGAGCCCGGGGCTGCCTGCCGACGGCCAGCTGAACAGTGCCATCGGAGCGGTCATGTCAAAGTCATGCTTGATTTGTGCGGCGCGATAAAGGGCTTCGGAAAAGTCGGTATTATAGCCGTGCGCGAACAACGTTGCCTCGCGCTTGCCGCGGGCTTGGGGCGATGAACCGGCTGCCAGATCGGCGTTGATCTGCGCACTGAACATGGATGAACCGGTGAGCGGTTTGGTTGAGGCGACGGCAAAATACTTTTTCGGATCTGGCTTGCTGCGCGGCCATTCTATCTCGCCGATCTTGTGGCCCGGCGGAATGGAAACCTGATACGAGGCATACTGAAGCTTGCCTGCCCGCTCGCCGGTGAAATCGGCATGGCCTTTGGGCACGCGGGTCGTCGCAACAACGATGCTTTCGGTTTCAAGCGAGATGGTCGGGGTTTGGGCAAACCGGATGCCGGTCGGCGCGGCGCAGCCCGCAAGCAGGGCACCCAGCATCATTGCAGCCATCACAGGCCGGACCATCCCAAGCAGGGCAGCGTTGTGAATCTGAGGCTCTCTTTTCCGCCGATTGCGCTGGGTTGACACCACCGTCACCTCTGTCATGAAATCCAGTTCCTTGCATACCACCGTCTCCTCAGAGCACAAAATGCAAACTGGCCAGCGCTCACGTTAGCGGTCGATTGTGTCTTGTAGACCACAAATCAGCCGATAATTGAGGTCCAAGCTGAAAATCCTGAGATCGTTCTCATCTGAAGCCGTACATCCAAATAGACAGTATTGTCCGGATTGTGGTCCTATCCGCGGTGTGATACTTCAAATCTGACATCTGCCGACCCAATGTGGTGATCTGATGTGACGTCAGCATCACTGCGAAATCCCTTCCAATCGCAAAGGTGTCTGTTCTACGGCCGACCGACCCGGATCTTCTACCGGATCTTCTGCCGGATCTTCTGAAGGATTCCAAGGCTTGCTCAATTTAGTTGAACTCTATGCCATCGCCTTTGCTGGCGGATGGCTTGCCACCTACATCGGTTTTCCGGCCTCTTGGCTCACGGGGTCCCTGTTGGCGGTTGTGGTTGCCATGTTTGCGGGCCGCAAGCTCTTCATACCGAACCGGCTCAAGAACGGTGGGTTCATGTTGGTTGGCGTCATCCTTGGCACAGGCTTCACGCCGGACACCCTTCATGCCATCGCCGCTTGGCCACTCAGTGTGGCATTGCTTGTGGTTACGGTGATCATCATCACACTGAGTTCCTATTTTGTCTTGCGGCGCGTCGGTCATTGGGACCATGCAACAGCGCTTTTTGCATCGCTTCCCGGCGCTCTGGCTTATGTCATGGCCATTGCCGAAGCATCCCGCGCCGACATCTCGCGAGTGGCCGTCGCTCAGTCGATCCGTGTCTTTGCAATGATCGCAGTGCTGCCGGTGTTGCTCACCCCTTTCGCGCAGCTAGAAGGGGGAGCTGCTCACGATGTGGTGAAAGTGGCCGCGCCCGAGAACCTTGATATGCAGTCGATCCTGATCCTGCTCGCAGGAATGGCGATCGTGGCGCCATTGGTTAAATGGTTCAAAATACCCGGAGGTTTCCTTCTTGGCGGCATGGCCATTTCCGGTGCGTTCTACCTGTCCGGAACCTTCTCTGCACCTTTGCCAGACTGGCTCGCGGTACCGGGCTTCTTGACGATTGGTGCGTTGGTCGGTACGCGCTTTGGTTCCGTATCCCTTTCGCAGCTGGCAAAGCTGATGGGTATATCCCTTCTGTCGCTGTTTGTTTCCATGTCTGTCTCGTTGATCGCCGCCTTGATCGGATGGGCCGTGCTGGGCTTTCCGCCCGGCCAGACCTTTCTGGCCTATGCGCCGGGCGGGTTCGAAACCATGGTGTTGCTGGCATTCCTGTTCGATATGAACCCGGCTTTCGTGGCTGGGCATCATCTGGTTCGCTATCTGGGGCTTGTGCTCATCGCTCCGGCGGTGACCGCCCGTCTGACCAGAGATCAGACAGGCGTGGACGACAAGGTGGCTAAATGATTCTGTGTATGGCGCCACAACTTCACCGGTAGCGCGCGAAACTTGGGAAAATCGCGTAAATTGGAGGGAGGGATTGCCAACCAACGCTGGAGCGCATCTTGGCAAAGAGCCGACCGGGCATTGAAACGGTGTATAAAGTGCACTGTAAGTGCATATTTTTTCTGCCACTTACGGCTCATAGGGCAAATGCGGACGTTTTCGGGCTTGGACTTCAAGTTATTGTGTTATAAGGGTAAAAATTATCCATGCTGGTGGTGGGACATATTTACCTGTGACCACGAGTCGCACTTGGCAGCCAGCCCTCCCCATTCCGTTGACCTGAGTCAAAGCGTATGAAGGGGGGCGTCCATAGGGTTTGACCACCCTTTGGGGGAAGTGCGTTCCAATCTCGGCTTGCGTCTATATGGCTTACTCAGACCGCAAGCATGGAGGATCGACCATTAAAGCTTTAGCGCCGGACAACCTCTTGTTGTGCGCCGCTGGAGATGGGACTAAAAGATGGCTCACACGACAAAAAGACTCTCTGTTGAAGAAGGTGCTTTTGCAGTTTTCCTGACTGTTCTCGCCTTCGCCTGCCTGACTATCGCCGCTAAAGCGGTTGATGGCGTCATGGCATTTCATGCAACCGTCGGGCTGATTTTCTCAGCCCTCGGTGTGTTTCTTATTTTCAATGCCTATTTCAAGCGTCCTGTCGACGTCGATGAAACAGGCTACAACCTCGGCCCGATCAAGTTCGCGACGGCTGCTGCCATGTTCTGGGGGATCGCAGGATTTCTCGTTGGCGATATCATCGCCTGGCAGCTGACATTTCCGATTCTGAACTTTGATCTTGAGTGGACCAGTTTCGGTCGATTGCGCCCACTGCATACATCTGCGGTGATCTTCGCATTCGGCGGCAACGTGTTGCTCGGCACCTCCTTCTATGTGGTGCAGCGGACCAGTCACGCGCGTCTGCCTGGCCGGATATCTCCGTGGTTCGTGATCCTGGGCTATAACGCCTTTATCGTGATCGCGGGTACGGGCTACCTTCTGGGTGCGACCCAAGGCAAGGAATATGCAGAACCCGAATGGTATGCCGACCTTTGGCTGACCATCGTCTGGGTGGCCTATTTGCTGGTGTTCCTCGCGACTTTGTGGAAGCGCAAGGAGCCGCATATTTATGTGGCAAACTGGTTCTATCTGGCCTTCATCGTAACGATTGCCATGCTTCATATTGGCAACAACCTATCGATTCCGGTCACGGTATTTGGCATCAAGTCCTATCAGGTCTTCTCTGGTGTGCAGGATGCCATGGTGCAGTGGTGGTACGGCCATAACGCAGTGGGCTTCTTCCTCACCGCCGGCTTCCTCGCCATCATGTACTACTTCATTCCCAAACGTGCCGAGCGTCCGGTCTATTCCTACCGGCTGTCGATCGTGCATTTCTGGGCCCTGATCTTCATTTATATCTGGGCCGGACCGCACCATCTGCATTACACCGCTCTTCCCGATTGGGCGCAGACCCTTGGCATGACCTTCTCCGTCATCCTCTGGATGCCGTCCTGGGGTGGCATGATCAACGGCCTGATGACCCTGTCTGGCGCTTGGGATAAGCTCAGAACCGATCCAGTGCTGCGCATGATGGTTGTTTCTGTTGCCTTCTACGGCATGTCGACCTTCGAAGGTCCGCTGATGTCCGTTAAGGCCGTGAACTCCCTGTCGCATTACACGGACTGGACCATCGGTCACGTGCACTCCGGTGCTCTGGGTTGGGTTGGCTACATTTCCTTCGGTGCTCTCTACTGCCTCGTTCCGTGGCTGTGGAACCGCAAGAAACTCTTCTCCAATACCCTTGTCGAATGGCACTTCTGGATCTCGACGCTCGGTATCGTTCTCTACATCACCTCGATGTGGGTCTCCGGTATCATGCAGGGTCTGATGTGGCGTGCTTACGACAGCCTTGGTTTCCTTGAATATTCCTTCATCGAAACCGTCGAAGCCATGCACCCGTTCTATATGATCCGCGCGATCGGCGGCCTTCTGTTCGTCCTTGGCGCTCTGATCATGGCTTATAACCTCTGGATGACCGTACGAGTTGGCGAAAAGGCTCAGGCCGATGCTGCCGACCCGGCTCTGGTCCCTGCAGAATAAGGAACGGTTTCCATGTCTTTGATGAACAAACACGGCATTCTCGAACGCCATTCCATGCTTCTGCTCATTGGCATCCTGATTGTGGTTGCCATTGGTGGTCTGGTTGAGATTGTCCCGCTTTTCTATCTGAAAAGCACCATCGAGAAGGTGGAGGGCGTGCGTCCCTACACCCCGCTCGAACTCGCCGGTCGTAATATCTATATCCGCGAAGGCTGCTATCTGTGTCATTCACAGATGATCCGCCCGATGCGCGATGAAATCGAACGTTACGGCCATTATTCTCTCGCAGCTGAGTCCATGTACGACCATCCCTTCCAATGGGGATCCAAGCGTACCGGTCCGGACCTTGCGCGTGTGGGCAATAAATATTCCGACCTCTGGCACGTCAGTCACTTGACTGATCCGCGCTCGGTGGTTCCGGAATCCGTTATGCCCGGTTATCCGTTCCTTACCAAGCGCGAGCTGGAAGTGCCCGACATCAGGTCTGACCTAACGGTCAACAAGATTGTCGGTGTTCCCTACAGCGACGAACAGATCGCCAACGCCAAGGCCGACATGCTGGCCCAAGCAAATCCTGATGATGACAACATCGATGGCTTCGAAGAACGCTATCCTGATGTGATCTATCGTGATTTCGATGGCAACCCGGACCAGGTGACAGAAATGGATGCACTCGTGGCTTACCTTCAGGTATTGGGCACGATGGTCGATTTCTCCATCTATGATGACAAGGCTGACCTTCGCTAAGGAGCAGGTTTATGTCGACCTATGAAACTTTAGCTAACTTCGCGCAAACATGGGGCTTGCTCTATTTCGTGCTGATTTTTGCTGGCGTGCTGGTTTACACCTTCTGGCCGTCCAACAAGAAGCGGTTCGATGATGCTGCCAACATGCCGCTGCGGGAGGATTGAGAATGAGCGATCACGAAAAAGAAATTGACCATCTGTCTGGTGTCGAAACCACCGGTCACTCATGGGACGGTTTGAAAGAACTGAATAACCCGCTGCCACGCTGGTGGCTGTGGACCTGGTACGCCACCATCATCTGGGGTATCGGCTATTGGGTGCTGTATCCCGCTTGGCCACTGGTCAATGGTTACACTCAGGGCCTGTTGGGCCATTCCAACCGTGCCGAAGGCATCGCTGCCTACAACGAGTTGGTTGAAACCCGCCTTGAACAGGCCTCCGGTCTGCAGTCAGCCTCGGTCGAGGAAATCCTCGGTGACGAAAATATGCGTCAGTTTGCCGTTGCACAGGGTGCTGCTGCCTTTGGTGACAACTGTGCCGCCTGTCATGGCACGGGGGCAGCCGGTGGTGAGGGCTATCCGAACCTGCTGGATGATGATTGGCTTTGGGGCGGCACGATTGATGCCATCCACGAGACCCTTCGCGTCGGCATCCGGTCCGGTCATGAAGACGAGCGGTTTGGCAACATGACGGCTTTCGGTCGTGATGAGATCCTCTCTAAAGAGGAAATCGAGACCCTCGCAAGCTATGTCCAGTCTCTCTCGGGCAGTGCGCCCGAAGGTGCTGATCTGGACGCCGGTAAGGTGTTGTTTGAAGAAAACTGCGTCGCCTGTCATGGCGAGGATGCCAAGGGCATGCAGGAACTCGGTTCACCAAACCTGACCGATGCCATCTGGCTCTATGGTGGCGATCGCGAGACCATCATCGAAACGATCACCAATGGTCGTGCCGGTGTCATGCCCAGCTGGGAAGCCCGTCTTGATCCGCTGACGATCAAGTCTCTGGCGGTCTATGTGCACACCCGAGGTGGTGGCCAGTAACAGGTCGCGCTTGCGGCTATGATACGGCGCTCGATCTTCGAGTGCGACAAGAATGAAGCCGGGGCCGGTTTGAACGCTGGCCCCGCGTCCTGCAAGCGGTTGACCGACTTTGAAACGAGCCGATCGGCCCGACCAGTTCTCCGAGCTCTTCAAGGCAGTGCTCATTGCTGATGCCCAAAGAAGCCGGTGACAGGTTTGAACGTGCTGTCTTGCAATACAGTCCTGGCTCATCCCGGCCGACAGAAACGGGAACCGGAGCAGATGCGAAATACGCGACAATTTGCCTCGGTATTTTCACGCAAAAATAGTCTACTTGATAGACCATGAGCACGATGGACCGCTGAACGAGACACAAATTGAAGTAGATTAAATGCCTGTTAGCAGGCCCGGCAAGTGATGGACCTGTTTGCCGGACTACGGACAGCCAACTGGCAAAGACGACTGTTTCGAGGAGAAGCGAGATGACGGTGGAAGCCCCAGGGACCAGCTCGGGCGGTGATGTACTCTATGCGAAGGCCAAGAAGGTCTTTCCGCAAAGTGTTCAAGGCCGCTACCGAAATTTCAAATGGGCGTTCATGATCGTGGCGCTCGGTCTCTATTATTTCCTGCCCTTCGTGCGGTGGGATCGCGGCCCGGGTGCTCCCGATCAGGCCGTTCTGATCGATTTTCCTGCGCGGCGGTTCTATTTCTTCTTCATCGAAATCTGGCCGCAGGAAATCTATTATCTCACAGGCCTCTTGATCCTTGCGGCTCTGACGCTGTTCCTGATGAATGCGCTCGCGGGACGCGTCTGGTGCGGTTACATGTGTTTCCAGACGGTCTGGACTGACCTTTTCATGCTGGTCGAACGGTGGATCGAGGGCGATCGCCGTGAACGCATCAAGGCAGATAAACAGTCTTTGACGGCCAAGAAGGTCGGTCGCACGGTCTTCAAACATTTTGTCTGGTTGCTGATCGCGTGGTGGACCGGCGGCGCCTGGGTGCTCTACTTTGCCGATGCGCCCACACTGGTGACTGAGCTGGCCTTTGGACAAGCGCCGATGGTGGCCTATCTCTGGATCGGCATTCTGACGGCGACGACCTACATCATGGCTGGCCACATGCGCGAGCAGGTCTGTGTCTATATGTGCCCGTGGCCGCGCATTCAGGCTGCCCTGACCGACGAATGGGCACTCAACGTTACCTACCGCACCGACCGGGGTGAGCCGCGCGGCTCTCTGAAAAAGATGAAGGCGCGTGCCGAAGAGGGCTTGCCTGCCGGGGATTGCGTCGATTGCGGTCAGTGTGTGGCCGTCTGCCCGACTGGCATCGACATTCGGGATGGTGCCCAGCTCGCCTGCATCCAGTGCGGACTGTGCATCGATGCCTGCGACAATGTCATGGAGAAGGTCGGCAAGCCACGCGGTCTCATCGACTATGAAACCGACGTCAACATCCAGCGCCATCTTGAAGGCAAGGAAAGCGTTTACCGTTTCATTCGCCCGCGAACGATCATCTATATGGCGATGATCGCCTTTGTTGTCGGCCTGATGGTCTTCACTCTGATCAATCGGCAGTTGGTTGATCTCAATGTCCTGCATGACCGCAACCCGCTCTTCGTGCAATTGTCTGACGGGTCGCTGCGCAATGGCTACACCATCCGCCTGATCAACAAGGCAACCACGGCGCGCGATTTTGAACTCAGTCTGGTCAATGCGCCAGAAGGCTTTTCAATGAACGCGGTCGGTGTCAAGAGTGATGATCCCCGATCCATGGTCGTGCCAATTCAGGCTGACCTGACAAAGGAACTCCGGGTTCAGGTCTTCTCGCCGCCCCAAGCACAGCTCGAGAAGTCCCAGCCGATTGCCTTCAATATCCGGGATACAGAGACGGGTGAAGGCCAGACCGTATCGGATTATTTCAAGGCTCCGTAAGGCGCTTTCTAACCAAAAAGACATGAAGCAGAGGCTTTTGGTGGCTATCCAAAGTCTCTGTTTCGCTGCAAAATGACCCCTGAAAAATTGCACGGAGACCCAAGAATGGCACAACAGAGACTGGACGCTTCTGAAAAGAAACTGACCGGCTGGCATGTGTTGCTGTGGATCTGTGGTTTCTTCGCCGTGGTATTCACTGCCAACGGCGCGTTCGTCTACTACGCCAGCACCAGTTGGCCCGGCGTGGTGGAACAAAGCCCTTATCAGGCCAGCCAGAATTACAACAACACCCTCAAGGAAGCGCAGGCTCAGGCAGATCGTCAGTGGCAGATGGGGATAGAGCTCAAACGGCGCCAGAATGACGTCTTCCTGATTGTCGAGGCGCGCGACAAGCTGGACAATCCGATTACGGATCTGGTTATAGAGGCGAATATCGGTCGTCCTGCGACAGAAAGCTTTGACCGTCAATTGACCCTGTCTTCCAAGACCGGCGGCACGTATCAGGGCACCATAGGCACGCTTGACCCGGGCCGCTGGCGCATCAAGCTAGAAGCCCTCGAAGACAGCGAGGTCATGTTCCAGACGCTCCAGACGGTCACGCTGAAGTAGCATCAACAAGCAAAGAAAGACATCAGCAGGCTTGCTATGACGGCAACGGACACTGTAGAGCGTGATTGGTCGGCCTTTTCCGAAAGCCTGCCCGATGGCAAGCAGAAGCTGGCGCTTGCTGTCGAAGGGATCTATTGCCCTGCCTGCATGACGCGCATCGAGAAGGGCCTCATGGACCTTGAGGGCGTCTCCAACGCCCGCGTCAATCTCTCTTCGCATCGCCTTGCCGTCACATGGGATCCAGCCGAGACGGATCCGGACAGGCTGCTGATACGCCTCAACGATCTTGGCTATGGCGCGCATCCCTTCGATCCCGGCCGCGTCAAATCCGAAGAGAAGAAGGAAAACCAGCGGCTTCTGCGCGCGCTGGCCGTTGCGGGTTTTGCCGCAATGAACGTCATGTTGCTGTCCGTCTCGGTCTGGTCGGGCAATGTGTCGGATATCACGCCCGAGACGCGTGATTTTTTCCATTGGCTTTCGGCTTTCATCACGCTGCCTGCAGCGGTCTATGCAGGTCGGCCGTTTTTCGGCTCGGCTTGGCGCGTGCTCAGAAAGGGCCACCTCAACATGGATGTGCCGATTTCCATCGGCGTGATCCTTGCGCTCTTCCTCTCGCTCCTCCAGACCATCCAGCATCAGAAGGAAGCCTACTTCGAAAGCGCATTGATGCTGTTGTTCTTCCTTTTGATCGGCCGTTGGCTGGATCAGATGATGCGCCTGAAAACCCGCTCCTTTGCCGAGAACCTGACCGCGTTGAAAGCCGAGACGGCCATGAAGCTGTTTGGCGACGGCGCCTTGCGCGAGGTGCCGCTCTCCAAGATCGAACCGGGTGATCGTGTCCTTGTGCGCCCCGGCGAGCGGGTTTCGGTCGATGGCACTGTTGAGGCCGGTGCGTCGCAAATCGACCAGAGTCTCGTGACCGGCGAGACCATGCTCATCGAGGTGGGCGAGGGCGATGCGGTCTATGCCGGAACGCTCAATGGAGAAAATGGCCTGACCATCTCGGTCACTGCCGCGGCCAAGGGCACCCTACTGGACGAGGTCAATCGCCTGATCGAAGAAGCCATGGAAGCCCGGTCGCGCTACCGCAAGCTGGCAGACCGCGCAGCCGATCTCTATGCCCCCATCGTACACACCGCCTCGGCTCTGACCTTTGCCGGTTGGTGGCTCTGGGGCATTGGCTGGCAGCCCTCGCTCGTCATTGCGATTTCCGTTTTGATCATCACCTGCCCCTGCGCGCTTGGCCTTGCCATTCCGGCGGTGCAAGTGGTTGCTTCGGGGTCGCTGTTCCGCAATCAGGTGCTGCTCAATCGTTCCGACGCGCTTGAGCGCTTTTCGAGGGTCGACACCGTCGTTTTCGACAAGACCGGAACATTGACGCGCCCCAGTCCCGGTATCGTCAACCCCGATGCCTGTGATCCGGAAAGCCTCAATCTGGCCATCGCGCTCGCCAAATCATCCAGCCATCCCTTGTCCGCGGCGCTCGCTGCCATGGATCGCCGCATCCGCCCCATCGCGGACGCGAGCGAGGAAAAGGGCAAGGGCTTGACCGCATCGGTGGATGGCACGGAAATCCGTCTGGGTTCACCAACCTTCTGTGACGCAGAAAGGGAGGCCGAGAGCGTCAGGGCCGCCCATCCGTCCGCATCGCTTCTGGCTTTTCGGTATGGATCCAATGCACCCGTAGTCTTCGCCCTTGAACAGCAGTTGCGCTCCGATGCCATCGAGGTCATTGAAGCCCTGAAGGCGCGGGGCATGGCCCTGAAGATCCTCTCTGGCGACCAGCCCAAAGCCGTTGCCGCCGTCGCCGAAAAGCTCGGGATTGAAGCATTCCATGCGGGCATTGCCCCAACAGACAAAATCGCCATGATCGAGGCAGAAAAAGCCAACGGCGCTGTGGTGATGATGGTCGGAGATGGCCTCAACGATGCCCCCGCGCTGGCCGCCGCCGATGTGTCCATCTCGCCGGTCACCGCCGCACATGTCTCGCAGGCTGCCGCCGACGCGCTGTTTCTGGGTGAGAAACTGGCTCCCGTCCTTCAGGTCATCGACATCGGCAAACGCGCCCGCCGGATCATGGAGCAGAATCTCTGGGCGGCCACCCTTTACAACATGGTTGCCGTGCCCTTTGCCATTGCGGGGTTTGTCACGCCACTGATCGCGGCGCTTGCCATGTCCGGATCCAGTCTGGTGGTGACCCTCAACGCCTTGCGCGCCCGCGCCAGAAGCGATCCGTGGTTCACCGATAACGTTGCCTTTGACGAAGCCCTCAACGAACAGAAGCCGATGAGAGAGCTTTGATCCGCTGACCGACATCGGTCCGACATCGGCCCGACATGGACTGGGGCGATATTTATAATTTTCACCAAGACCAACTCCTGCTAAGCCTAGAGGGATGCTTGGACAAGGAAGATCAAGACATGAGCGCTCTGCTTTTTCTCATTCCTGTAGCCCTTTTCCTCGGGGGACTTGGGCTCGTCGCTTTTCTCTGGTCCCTCAAAACCAACCAATATGAAGACATTCAAGGGGCGGCCTACCGCATCCTCGACGATGATGATCTGAGCCCGGAAGAACAGGCAAAAATCAATGCCAAGGGGCAGAGCAGCGCGGATTGAGCTGTCTTGCGCCGCCCAATGCGTTCCTTTGGATCATGAAAAGTCGCCATCGGAATTAAAAGGTGGGGTATCCACCTTGGCCATCTCGGTCTATCGTGTAGGGGCTGTCGTCATGGCTGACCAATATGAAACGGTCGGTGGTTCGGAGAAGACGGGATGATCAAGGCCCTGCGATATTTCTGGAAAGAGCAGCCTGTCGCGCTGTCGGCTTTGATTCTGGCTTTGTGCGTTCTGGTCTTCTTTGGTGCGCGCTTTGCCATGAGCTTTATCTATTTCCAGGATCCGACGCATCGCAATGAAACCCTGCAGAAATGGATGACACCCAAATATGTCGGGATGAGCTACCGCTTGCCGCGGGACGTCATCCATGACGTCATGCAGCTTGAGGATTTCGAAGGAAAGCGCATCAAGCTGGAGGATGTCGCGGAGAGGATGGGCATCACGCTCAAGGAACTCGAGCAGCGTGTCCGGGCCGCCAAGCGTGCCTACGAGGCTGGCAAGACGTCTGGTCAACAGCCACAAGATGAAAGTCAGACCCGCCCCCCGGCACCCGCATCGCAGTCCTCTCTGATCGACAGGCCAGGCAACACCCCGATACAAGACAGGCAGGCCGAACAAAGGGAGAGCAAGGCATGACCGAGGCGATCCTTGCCCTGATCCCGACCTTCGGTCTGTGGGTTCTGTTTTTTACGGTGCTCCTGAGCTGTCATGCAATTCCTGTCCCCGCTTCCATGTTGGTTCTGTCGTCCGGAGCCTTTGCTGCCTCCGACGACCTTGAACTCTATCAGGCCTTGCTGGTTGCTTTTTGTGCTGTCGTTCTGGGCGACCAGTCTGCTTACTGTCTTGCCAGACTTGCGGGGTCTCCCCTCATTACGCGATTGCGAACATCCAGCAAGATCGATGGCATGATCGACCGCGCAGAGGACATGTTCAAACGGCGCGGAATGCTCGCCGTTTTCCTCTCGCGCACCATTTTCAGTCCCGTTGGGCCGTGGATGAGCGTTTTGTGCGGTTCCATGAAAGTGAAATGGCAGCATTTCGCGATTGCCTCTATTCTTGGCTCGGCAACATGGGTGACAGTCTATGTCATGATGGGATATGTCTTTGCCGATCGCCTGACTGAGTTGGCCGAGTTGGCAAGTCAGGGCATCGGCTTCATCGCAGCGTTCGGTGTCGCAATTGCCGCCGGATGGTGGTTGCGCCAGAGCTGGAAACGCTATCGTGACACCCAAGAAAGAGGAGAAGAGACCGAGGCGACCGGTGACACATCGGACGCGGTTCTTCAGACCAATGTCGATACCATTTGATACGCTTCTTGTTTTTCTGGCCGCATCTCTGGCGCTGGGCATTGCGCCCGGCCCGGATAATATCTTTGTGCTGACGCAATCGGCACTCTATGGCCGCAAGGCGGGCTGGATGGTGACGCTGGGCCTATGCACCGGCCTGCTCGTTCACACCACTGCCGTCACCCTCGGAATTGCGGTCCTGTTCCAGACGTCGACGCTGGCCTTCAACATCCTCAAATTCGCGGGCGCTGCCTATCTTCTCTATCTGGCTTGGGGCGCATTTCGCGCAAAAGGCACAGAGATGGGCACCCGAGAAGAGAAGGGAAAGCCGGTCAGTCTGTTGGCGCTTTATGGGCGCGGCATTGTCATGAATGTGACCAATCCCAAGGTTGCCATTTTCTTTCTCGCCTTTCTGCCACAGTTTGCCAACCCGGATAGCGGCTCCTTGTCCCTGCAATTGTTCGCTTTCGGTCTCCTGTTCATATTGGCAACGATTCTTGTCTTCGGCACCATCGCTATCGCCGCCGGATCGCTCGGCGGCTGGTTGCGCAGTTCTCAAAGAGCACAGATCATCATGAACCGGATCGCGGGGGTGGTCTTTGTGGGGCTCGCCACCCGATTGGTGATGACACAGCGTTGACCCCGCGCAGCCTCGATCTCGAGCGCCTCAAACCATTGGGCTGAAAAAAGAAAACCCCGCCATCAGGACGGGGTTTCTGTCTTGTCGTCATCGGAGTTCCGGCTCTCGCCGTTCTCTCAACCTCCAGCAGCCTCGAATACCTCCTGAGCCACAGGTTCGTTGAGATTGTAGAAGGAACCCGGCTCGATGTAAGGCAACTCGAGGCGTTCCCAGACATCAATGAGGGCAGCCCGCAGGCCATCGACCAGATGATCGTCATGGAACGGTGTCGGCGTAATGCGCAGGCGTTCGGTGCCGCGCGGTACGGTGGGATAGTTGATCGGCTGGATATAAATGCCGTGTTGCTCAAGCAGAATATCGGAAGCTTTCTTGCACAGGTCGGGATCACCAACAAACAGCGGTACGATATGGGTCTCGGACGGCATCACCGGCAACCCTGCCTCTGACAGCATCGCCTTGGTGCGAGCGGCCTGACGCTGCTGGCCGTCACGCTCGGCCTGGCTGTCCTTGAGGTGCCGGACCGAAGTGCAGGCCGCTGCAGCGATTGCGGGCGGCATTGCGGTGGTGAAAATGAAGCCAGGTGCATAAGAGCGTACGGCGTCAATGATGGCGCACTTCCCGGTGATATAGCCGCCAAGTGTGCCGAAGGCCTTCGCCAGTGTGCCTTCGATGATGTCGATCCGGTCCATCAGGCCTTCGCGTTCGCAGATGCCTGCGCCGCGTGGGCCATACATGCCAACCGCATGGACCTCATCGATATAGGTCATGGCGTTGTATTTCTCGGCCAGATCGGCGATTTGCTCGATCGGTGCGATGTCGCCATCCATGGAATAGACGGATTCGAAGACGATCAACTTGGCGCGCTCGGTTCCGGCTGCAGCCAGCAATTCTTCCAGATGCTCAAGATCGTTATGCCGCCATAGCTGCTTCTGAACGCCAGAGCTTTTCACGCCTGCAATCATGGAAGCATGATTGAGCTGATCGGACAGGATCAGGCAATTGGGCAGCAGTTTGGCGATGGTCGAAATGGCCGCTTCGTTTGAGACAAACCCGGAGGTAAAGACCAGAGCGGATTCTTTGTTGTGCAGGTCGGCCAATTCGGTCTCAAGCTGCACCAGCGGATGGTTGGTGCCTGAAATGTTGCGCGTACCACCGGCACCCGTGCCCATCTTGTGCGCCGTATCGCTCATCGCTTCGATCACGGCTGGATGCTGCCCCATGCCCAGATAGTCATTGGAGCACCAGACCATGATTTCTCTCTCAAGTCCGTTTTCTGCCCGCCAGATTGCGCGGGGGAATTTGCCCGCCTGCCGTTCCAGATCGGCAAATATACGATAACGCTTTTCCGTCTTCAGAGACGAGACGGCATTTTCGAAGAACTCGAGATACTTCATGGAACTTGGCATCCGCTTATTTTGGTCCAGACAGCGAACCGGTCGGTCAACTCCAGAGCCTGACGCACCTTGTTGTGACGGTGTGCATCCTGTTGGTCAGACATGGCTTTGGACTGCTTGATTACTGCTCACTTTGCGCAGCCGCCTTGGGCTTTGTCAATTGTTAGAAGCCTTACAAATTGTTAAGGCCGCGTAATGTGACATCTTGCTTCAAGGCGTTTAATTTTAGGATGGTTTTGCCATTTGGCAATGGCTTTTGCAAGCGCAGGAAGCAGCGCTAGACAGAGCTTTTTGCGGCCATCACGCCTTTTTTGTCACGGCCCATCAGCAAAATGCGACCTTCGTTGTACAGGACGCTCGCCGAAAGGGAGAAGAGCTTGCCCAACCAGAGCCTTGCCAAGCTTCTAGCCCAAAAGAAAATGCAGCTCCCAGACATCGGCAGCGCACCGGCAAAGCCTTGACACGAGGCGCAAATCGATTTGATTCAAGCAAACACAGTAAAGATTCTTAAAGGCTTTATGCTTACAGTTAGGCTACCGATGTATCTGGCGGGGAGTTTCCGTCAGTGGCGTTAAGGTGTGGAGTATTCAATGTCTGTAACAGTGCTTTCGGCCCTCAGGGTCCTGGTGATCGAGGATAGCGCCTACATGCGCACGATCATCCGCACGATCTTGCAGGGATTGGGTGTGCGAGAAATTTTCGAGGCTGAAGATGGTGGTGTGGGCCTTGAGAAGCTCGAACAGCTCTCGCCGGACGTCGTGATCATCGACTGGGTTCTGCCGATTCTCGATGGACCGGAACTGGTGCGGCTCGTCCGCAACCCCAATCACCCGATGGGGACCGTGCCGATCATCATGATATCATCCTATGCCGAAAAGCATCGCATCATGGAAGCCAAACAGCTGGGTGTGCATGAGTTCCTGCGCAAGCCCTTCTCGGCCAAGGACATGTATTTCAGGATGGTTGCGGCCACCTCGATGGAACGCCCCTTTGTGCGCACGGACACCTATTATGGCCCCGCTCCAAGAGAGGCCGTAACACGCCGGACTGGCGACGGGTTGAACGATCAGCCGGGCCAAGGCGTATCGATGCCGACGGCCTTCGCCTGAGGCGGCCAGCTCTTCATCAATCATTCTGTCTTGAGATTATCGAACGATGGTCAGTCGCTCTGCTGCGCGGGTCACGCCGGTATAGAGCCAGCGCTGGCGATGATCCCGGAATGCCCAGCTCTCATCAAACAACATCACTTCATCCCACTGTGAGCCTTGCGCCTTGTGCACGGTTAGCGCATAGCCATAATCGAAAGAGTCACCCTGTTTGCGCACGGTCCATGGCACTTCGCCACCACTCTCCTCGAACAGCACCTTTGGAACCTTGAGTGGAACGCGCCCGGACAATTCGTGGCCGAGTTCGGGAGAGACGCGCATCTTGATGTCCTTGCCCACCCGACTGGTGATCTTGTCCACCATCCAGATGCCACCATTGAGCAGGCCCTTTTGGTGATTGTTGCGAAGACAGACCAGCTTGTCCCCGATCTGAGGGTAGGGGCCTTCGAATTCTTTCAGCTCTCTTAGTCGCTTGTTGTATTTCTGGCGGGTCACATTGCGCCCCACAAGCACCTGATCGGCACTCAGGACTTGCTCGGTTTCAAGGGATCGCCGACCGATGACCTGCACAGAGCCATAGTCGCCAAAGGCCGGTTCTTCGCCTTCGCGCACCTGTTGGGCCAGTCGCACAATGGGATTGTCCCGTGCCTGCCGGTGAATTTCCGTCAGCATCATGTCCGGCTCGGCGTCGGTGAAATATCCGCCACCCGAAACGGGAGGCAACTGGGCCGGGTCTCCGAGCACGAGAATAGGCTTGCCAAAGGACAGAAGATCCGAGCCGAGCATTTCGTCGACCATCGAGCATTCATCGATAATGATCAGATCGGCATCATGAGCAGGGCTATCGCGATTGATGACAAAGGCGGGAACATCGCTTTCCTGATCGTCGTCATCGCTGGTATCGGGCCGGTAGATCATGGCATGGATCGTGCTGGCGCCGGGGCAGCCTTTCTGCCTGAGCACCTGAGCTGCCTTGCCGGTGAAGGCCCCGAAAAGCGTCGTCCCATCAACCCCTTCGGCCAGATGCCGTGCCAGCGTGGTTTTGCCGGTGCCAGCATAGCCGAACAGACGGAATATGGGCTCATCACCCTTCGCAATCCATTCATTGACCGTCTTGAGTGCGGCATCCTGTTGTTGCGACCATTCCATCGTTGCCCCCAGCTGGCTCTTGCCGGTGATTTTGATAGCCAGAAATTCCAAGTCCGATCCAGAATCAGTTGCCTATCTGCCCAAGATCGCGCCGAGACTGGCGAAGCTATGACCAAAGATCAAGCTGAGAGACTGTGCGGCGATGAAAAGGAGAAGAAAATGTGAACATCTCAACCGCCACAGGGCTCTGAGGGCTCTGAGGGCGCTAAGGGCATGAAACAAAAAAATCGCCACGTTGAGCGGCGATTTTCAATAGCTGTCGTCTTGCTGAGGCTTTAGGCCTCCATCAGGCTGCGTTCCGCAACTTCTGATTGGCGAATAGCCTCCATGGGACGACTGTGTGACCGTATGAGTGCCGCAAAATGAGGCGACAATCCTGCGAGCTGGTCCAGCCCAATTTTCGCCAGTCTCAGTTCTGTCGGATCAATCCGGGAGAAATGCGCTAGACCGATGAAAATGCACAAAAGATGGTCAAGACTGACCGTGCCATTTGCTGTTGCGGCCGGAACTTCCGTCTCCAGACGCCGGATGACGTGATCGAGGCCATCCGCCAGTTGGGCATAATAGTCCTGATAAATTTCGTAGGCATTTTCATCCTGTGGCGTCAATTCACTGAGGCCATTGAAGAACAGGCATCCTCGCCCGCGCCCTTCTTGCGCCAGAAAATTGCTGAAATCGAGGATGAAGTCGATCAACAGCAGATCAGGCTTTGATTGGTTCGCCTGTACTGTCGGACTCATCAGCATGCGCAAGGGCGATGCCTCGATATATCGCTCCAGAACAGTTGCAAGAATTCCCTCTCGGGAGTTGAAACTGTTGTAGAAACTCGAACGCTGGATTCTCATTGCCTCTACCAGCGAACTGATTGATGTTCTCGCAATTCCGTCTGCCCAGAAGCAATTGCTTGCTGCTGTCAGAACATTGTCGAGATCAAATTCCTTAGGTCTCCCCATGGTCTACCTCGTGTTGCCGCTTTTTAAACCACCAAAATTAGTCTTCTATAACGAAAATCTACAGTTGATCGGATAAGGCTGCAACATGGTTGGTAGAAAAAGTGGCATCTTGGACATCAACTCACAAAAGATTGAATGCGATTTTATCGCCTATGTTCAACCTGTTATGTTGGAATATGACTGATCAATAACAAAGAAATTTGCGTAATTATACCCAAATTCACGCGGGGCTTTTATGATTCTGTACGGAACAGGCAATTGAAGTTAATGGCTTATTACTACCTATGCGTACATATTAAACGTCAATTCTTATCCAAAAGCGTCAGTTTGAACTGAACTCTGAGAAGTAATTTTTGACTGACTGTACTAAAAAGTTTTGTTCACGCCGCCCGATATGAGGCCCTGTGGGTAAACTGAGGGCACCATAAGACCACTTTGACGCCAATGGACAGTATGTCTGTGAAACCTGGTGGGAGAAAAACTGCAAATCACTCAAATTCCGATAGCTGCGATAGATTTCGAATCCTTCGGAGCGCAATTTTTCGAACAGTGAGTCTCTATGGTCAGCCTCGACATGAATCGGATAGCTCACGAGCCGGCGGCTGATTCCAGAAGACGCGGCAAGACGCCGGACCGGAAGTTCTGCGAGCAAGTCATCATAGCGTGCAACCTGCTGATCGATCCCCTTTTGAATCTCCTCAATTGCATGAATGGCGTCACACAATCGCTTGTCATCGATTTCACACACATCATCGATCAAATCGATCAAAGGGGCATCGGGCCAGCCAGAGGCGGGATCATCTAGGAGACGCTCAGAGAAGTCGTTCTGCCGTGTCCAGAGTGACAGCAGCTGATGATAGTGTGCGGTGCGCGTGACGATGAAGCCGGGAAGGTGGCCTTCGCTTTCCCGCAATCCTGGCAGACAACATACGAGCATGTCGCTGTGTTGAGCCGGATACTCAACCCCGCCAAGCGCTGAAAAGGCATCTGAGCCATCTTCGATGATGCAGATGCCGCGATCCACGAGCAGGGCGTGCAATGGCTCCGTCGGGGCGATCTGGCCATAAAGATGAGAGACGACGACAATCCGGGTCTTCGGGCTGATTGCGGCCTCGACCGCCGCAAGATCAAGCAGGAGATGATCATGCGATACATCGACAAACACCGGTCGTGCCCCGGTAAGCTGGATTGCATGGGCAATTCCGACAGGAGCAAGCGCTGGCAGGATGACTTCGTCTTCATGCCCCAGCCCAAGCGCGAGAAAAGCCGCATAGAGCGCCGTCGACCATCCCGAAGCGAAATGAACGTGGCATCCCTTGAAGTGGGCGTGCAACAACGCCTTCGACTCGGACTGCGTTGCCGCAGTTCCGATTTCAGCCTTGAGCCCGGAGGGTGAAGAGAGGTCTGTCGACGGCCGGAGAAGCGACCGAAGCCGCGGATTGATTGAGAATTGAGGGACCATTTTGATGCGCCGGTTTAGAGATCTTTGAGCGCAAAGATAGGTCCGAAGCCGTGCAATCCCCGTTAACTTCGACCCATTCCACTAGGGTTTTACGGAGTGGAAATTGCGGAAAACCACGGAAAAACCCTTTCTCGGTAAAGGAAGGGTGAAGGCTTGACTATCTGAAGTGTCACCTCGCCTGTTCTGCACCCTCGTCCTCGTCATCATAGATTGGTTCAACCGGACTCAGATAGCCTTCGACAGCGTGAACCTGATCCCGGAAGGCGCGCAAGTTGTCGACCAGTTCAGCACCGCCCAGTCGCGCGCACTCGGCCAGAATAAGCTCACAGGCCGAAGCAGCGGGCACCAGAGACGGGATGAGCTGCGGCCCGGTCATGGGAACGAACAGGCCCATATCGGACAGCGGCACCGCAGGGGAGGACATGGTGTCGGTGATTGCCGCAATTTTGCAGCCACGCTTTTTCGCGATGGTGAGCAATCGCCCACCTTCTGAGGCGTAGGGTGCGAAGGTGAACAGGATGATGAGATCATTGGGGCCGGCTTGACCGAGCATGTCGAAGTGCGAGCCATCAGGGCTTTCAAGCAGTTCGATTTTGCGCATCGCGATTTTGCCCGCATAGGCAAGATAGTGCGCAAAGGCAAAGGAAGACCGGTATCCGGCGACATAAACCCGTTCGGCGTCAAGAATGGCTTTGGCTATCCTTTGCACCGCCCGTTGCGTATCCGGCTGGAACAGACTTGAGAGATTGCTCAGGGTCGCTTTGCCGATCTCGAAGAACGCATCGGATTCTTCTCCCCAGCGGCCGTCTTTCTGAAGTGCGGCGGCGCGTTCTTCAAGGCGCACATCCACCGTCTGCACGCCATCCTGAAAGACGGCCCGGAAGGGGTCATAGGTCGAAAAGCCGGCGACTTGCGCCAGCCGCACGATGGTGGAGGGATGGACATCAGCGGCCTTTGCCAGTTGGCGCACCGACTTGAAGGCAACATCCGCGGGATTTTCCAAGGCGTAGGAGGCTGCCACCTTCATTTGAGGAGACAGGTCGGCATAGGCATCCCAGAGCACTTGGCGCAGATCATCTAGTTTCATGGTTCATCTCCCTGCGGCTCGGGTCTGCGGCGGCGCGGAGCAGTGCAAGGGCCTTTAGCGGATTTGGGTCAAACGGTCTCCTTCATACAAAAGATGGGACGATTTGGCAAAGTCTGTCTGCCCAAGCGCGGTCATGACCAGATGCGCGTTTCTTGATCGTCTACTTTTCACACATTTTGGAATAGGTGTTTTTCATTAAGTAAAAAGAATGTATTAGGGTCGGATTGGTTGTTGATTTCAGGAAAACAGATTCCCTTGAAGTAGGGTTTCTGATTAAATTTTCATAGTTAAATTTTGAGACGGTCGAGCACGGCGCATTATAGTCTCATAATATAGTTCATATGAGTGAGTGGGGGGCACGATGATCTACGGAACGCCGAAACTGGCGGCATTGACAATGTCGGCAAATGGGCCAGTTCGAACGAAGCGGGACGCTTTCGGGCTACCTACCAGACTTGAAGAGCTTGTTGAATGCGCCCGATCCGCCAAAGAAGCAGGGGCGGCGCTCTTCAGTTTCACGGTTCGGGACGACAAGGGAAACTGTTGCATTGACGCGGCCCGGTGCCGGGACGCCATGAATTTACTCAGGGCCGAGGTCGGGAGCGGTCTTTTGTTGCAGATGGAGCTGGATACCGGATCGGGCCTCCCCCCAGAAGCGATGGCTGATTTTCTGCGCGATGTGTCACCGGATATCATTCAGGTTCGCTTTGATCAGATACTCCCGCGCACTGGCGATGAAAGCGACGAGGCTGTGGCTCGGGATCTTTTCGATCTGGCCGAAAATCTCGGCATCGGCGTTCAGATCGCAATGCACCAACCCGGAGACATCGACTGGTTCTATGCCTTTCGCCAATATGGCATCATTCCCGAAAGTTGCCGTTCTCTGGTCTTCGTGCTTGGAGAAGACGGCGATGAGCCGGACTGCGACCCTCAGGATCTGCGGCGTTTCCTCAATGCCTTGGAAAAGCAGAGGCTGATGGGCCGGATGGTCTGGTCTGTCGCGGCGTTTGGCCCCGGGGAAACAGCCTCTCTCAGCGCAGCTCTGGCTCTGGGCGGGCATGTTGCGGCTGGCTTTGCCTATAATGTGCATGGTGTGAATGGAGAGGCTTTCGCTTCCCAGAAAGATCAGATAAGCCTGTTGGCGAAAACAGCGGGCCGACTTGGCCGTCCAACCGCCGGCGCATTTGAAGCACGCGCCCTGCTGTTTGGCCCCAAATGACCCGTCTTGAGATGTGTCGTTGGCTCAACGCGTAACGCGCTCATCCTTTTGGGATAGACAAATGTGTTTCATGGCCTTGCGGAAGATCATTTAGATGATCAAGGGCACATGAAACGGGCAAAAAGGCACAAGACCCATGTCTGACCGTTTTCTTCCTCGACACGACAATGTCAAAGCCGAGATCTCCGAGCGTACACTCGAGTATGACGGCTTTATCAAGCTCTATACCTGCAAGGTCGATTACAACCACTCAACCGGTGACCGGCGCAGTGTCGAGCGGGAAATCCACGACCATGGACACGCCATTTGCGTTCTGCCTGTTGACCGGGATCGTCGCGTCGCGCTGCTCGTTCGACAGTTGCGCATCGGGCCATTGGCCAACGGAGACCGGGATCCGATGATATTGGAGGTCGCAGCAGGGCTCGTTGATCCGGGTGAAACCGCTGAAGAAGCCGCCCTGCGCGAAGCCCGCGAGGAGTTGGGCTTTGATTTGAATGATCTCTTTCACGTGACAAGTTTCTATGCCTCGCCAGGCACGCTGACGGAAAAGATTGATGCCTATCTTGCGAGCTACACGCTCAACGACAAGATCCATGCCGGTGGTGGACTTGATGCGGAAGATGAAGACATCATCGTTGAGGAAATTGCCCTTGACGAGTTGGGCGAGGCGGCACTTCAGGGCAATTTGCGTGATGCAAAGACTATTCTCCTTGTGCAGCATTTGATGCTTGGAGAACCCGAGCTATTTTTCTGATCAATCCGGTATTTTAAGACACAGACGGTCGTAGTTTCGCCAATATTTACAGTGATCTAATCAGTCAAAAGCGCTGTATATCACGCAATCTTGACGGTTCGCTCCATCGCTTGTGGTTACAATACGGTACAATTTGTCAAACTTCATGACTTGAGCACCCGGTTGTACTGGGTGATAACTCTGGCTTGTCGGATTCTATGATTCAAAGGAGCTTTCCGCCCGATTAAGGCTCATTTCTTCAGCCGGGCCAATCGGATCGCAAGGTGCCTTCGGGCTTTATGGTCTTTTTTTTACTGGTAGGTTTTATGAAGCACATAATCAGCATCGTGCTCGCCGCGGTTCTTGTTGCAGCGGTCTATGTTTCTCAGTTTGGTATCCCGCATGCTCTGAAGTTCGGCTCAGGAACGTCAGAGCAGGGGGAGGCCGTTCCGTCTGCGACTGCCGGGCGTGATGGCCCGCCTGCCGGACGACGTCGCGGCTCCGGCTCCACCATTGTGACTCTGGCAAAAGTGGAATTCAAAAGCTACAAGGACAGCTTCAGCGCTGTTGGCACCGGACTGGCCGAGAAGAGCGTTTCGCTTGTCTCCGAAGTGTCCGGCCAGATCAAGGACGTCATGTTCGACGGCACCCAGACCGTCGAGAAAGGGGATGTTCTCATTCGGCTGGATGACGAGAGCGAGCGGATCAATGTCGACATTGCCAAGACCAAGCTTGAAACCGCCGAGGATAGCCTCGAGCGGTATCGGACCCTGCATCAGCGCAACAGTGGCGTCGTGACCGCGGTTACAATGAAAGAAGCTGAAGCGGCGGTTGCCGTGGCGCGCAGCAATCTCGCTCTTGCCGAAGTATCCTTGCGTGAGCGGGTCATTCACAGCCCGATTGCGGGTCGATTGGGGCTTTCGGATCTTGAGGTCGGCGATTTTCTGGCCAACGGCACGACCATCGTCGATATCAACAACACAGAAACCATTCGCGTCACCTTCGAACTGCCGGAACGCGCCATCAACATCCTGTCGCTCGACAAGAAGGTCAAGGCCGAGACACCCGCCATTCGGGGCAGACAGTTCGAAGGCCGGATTGTTGCCTTTGACAGCCAGATCGACCAGACCACCCGTACGGTGACCGTAAAAGCGGCCATAGATAACAAAGACGGACAGCTTTGGCCCGGCATGACCTTCACGGTTACCCTCGTGCAGGAAAGCGAGCCCCTTGCCTCCATTCCTGCCATCGCCCTTACCTGGACCCGCGACGGAACCCAGATCTGGGTGGCCAAGGACGGCAAGGTTGAGCCGCTGCCGGTTGTCTACCGCAAGCGTGAGGACGATACCATCTGGATCGAAGGAGACGTCGAGTCGGGTATGGATGTGGTCGTCGATGGCGTCCACAAGCTGCGTCCGGGAGCCAGCATTACCGTGGCCTCGCCCGAGGCCTCCAGTGAGACCACGGAGGGCACCGAATGACCAGACAGCAGATGCTGAAGGGCATGACAAGACTCTTCGTAGCCCGCCCCATTCTGGCCTTCGTCATCAATTTGCTCATCATCATCGCCGGGATCGCTGCGGTCATGGGCGTGGAAGTGCGCGAAATGCCTGACGTCGACCAGCCGTCCCTGTCCGTGCGTACGAGCTATGACGGCGCATCGGCAGAAGTGGTCGACCGCGAGGTTACATCCGTGCTTGAGGATGCCTTTGGCGCTCTGGATGGTATCAAGGCGATTTCTTCAACCTCCAGCTACGGTCGCAGCCGGATCACCCTTGATCTGAACAGTGGCGCAGATGTTGACATCGCAGCGAATGAGGCACGTGAGATCGTCTCCCAGACCCTGCGCCAGTTGCCTGACGATGTGGATGATCCAACGGTGCGCAAAAGCGACGCCGATGCCGACCCGATCATTCGGCTTGCGCTGTCGGGCAGCCAGAGCCTTGCTCAGTTGACCTCGCTGGCCGAAGGCATGATCACCGACAGGCTGTCCCTTGTTGACGGCATCGCAGAAATCACCGTAACCGGTTCGCAGGCCAAGGAATTCCGTCTCACCGTGTCGATGCCATCGCTCCTTGCGCGTGGTCTGACACTCGGGGACGTGACCAAAACCTTGAGAACCCTGCGCAACGATTATGCGCTGGGGTCCATCGAGAGCGATACCAGCACCACGATCCTGCGCTCTGTCAGTCCGGACGTGACCGCAGAATTGGTCGGTGGCCTCAGGATCAACAGCACGACCTATGTTGCCGATATTGCCGATGTGCAGTTCACCGCAGAAGACACCACCCAGTCCGCGCGCGTCAACGGGCGTCCGTCGATCGGCATCGATATCGTGCGCCAATCGGTGGGCAACACCCTGACAATTTCGCAGGACGTGCGCACCGCAGTCTCCGAGTTGCAACAGCAATTGCCGGACAACGTGTCCCTGACCATCACCACCGATGACGGTGTCTTCATTCAGGGCTCCATTGAGGAAGTGTCCAAGTCGATCCTGATGGCCATTGGCATCGTGATCGTGGTGATATTCCTCTTCTTGCGGTCCTGGCGAGCAACGCTCATTCCGGCTCTGGCCATCCCTGTGGCTCTCATCGGCACCATCGCCGCCATCTGGATTGTCGGCTTCTCCATCAACACAATCAGTCTGCTTGCACTCGTGCTTGCCACCGGCATGGTCGTCGATGATGCGATTGTCGTGGTCGAGAATATCGTGCGGCGTCGCCATGAAGGGGAGGGGCCAAGGCTCGCGGCCATCACCGGGTCGAACGAGGTTTTCTTTGCCGTCATCTCCACCACCGCGACCCTTGCGGCGGTGTTCATCCCGATTTCCTTCTTGCCCGGACAGGCTGGCGGTGTTTTTTCCGAATTCGGGTTCGTGCTCGCCTTTTGTGTCACCCTGTCCACGGTTGTCGCGCTCACCATGGCGCCCATGCTGGCTTCACTCCTCGATCCGGGCAAACCATCGCGGAAGATGATCAAGGCGGATGAAGAAGCGCGCGAGAATGGGCAAACCGAACCGAAGGATGGACCGATTGCCGGTCTCTTCCACAAGGTGATTGATCAGTCCATCCGCCTGCCATTCCTCACCCTTGGCATCGCCATGGCCTTCGCGGTCTTCGCCGTCGGTGCATCCCAGAACCTTACCAGCACGCTGACGCCGCCCGAGGATCGGGGGATGTTCTTCATCATCGCCATTGCGCCGGTCGGCTCGACCAACGACTACATGAGCACGCAGATCGAAGAGGTTGAGGGGATTCTGGAGCCCTATCGCGATAGCGGCGAGGTGACATCTGTCCTCAGCCTGATCGGACGCGGTGGTGGGCAGCTTGCCTTCGTCATCGTCCGGCTAGCCGACTGGTCCGTGCGTGAGCGGGATCAGGCCACCATAGGTGCGGAGTTCAACAAAAAGCTGTCCGTGGTTTCAGGCATCCGCGTTTTGGTGCGCAGTCCCAACTCTCTGGGGATTCGCGGCGGCGGATCGGGGCTACAGTTCGCGGTGACAGGCAACAATTATGAGACTTTGGTTAAAGGAGCCGACAAGCTGATTGCTGCGATGAATGCCGATCCGGTTTTCACCAACGCGCAATTGAGCCGGAGTGACTCGTCCCCTCAGATCAGCGTTGATATCGACCGCGACAGGGCGTTGGAACTCGGAATAACGCCTGACACCATCGCTGATACCATCTCGGCCATGACACAAGGGTTGACCGCGACATCGGTCTTCATCGACGGGGAGGAAGTCGACCTTCTGATGAAGCCTGGCGGCAAACCGATCAATGACCCCAGCGATCTGGAGCAGATCTTTGCCCGCACGAACGATGGCAACATCATTCCTCTGTCCTCCGTCGCCACCTTTGAGCAAGGGCTTAGTCAAGCATCCTACTCGCGTGAAAACGGGTCCCTTGCCGTGGGCGTGCGCGCCAACGTCGCCAACGGCGTGGCGCTTGGGCAATCCGTCTCCCGCGTCCGCGAACTGGCAAGCGAAGCCTTGCCTCTTGGCACCGGCATTACCCTGCTGGGAGAAGCTGCCGAACTCGATTCCAGTCGGTCCGGCACGATCATGATTTTCGCCATCGCGGCGATCATCGTGTTTCTGGTGCTCTCGGCGCAGTTCGAAAGCTTTGTGTCGGCGATCATCATCATGCTGACGGTGCCTTTCGGCCTTGCTGCAGCCATGCTCGCGATCACCATAACCGGCGGTACGCTCAACTATTACAGCCAGATCGGCCTCGTCATGTTGATCGGGGTGATGGCCAAGAACGGCATTCTGATTGTCGAGTTTGCCAACCAGCTGCGTGAGCGTGGGCAGGATATCGACAGTGCCATTCGCGATGCAGTTCGGTTGCGTATCCGGCCTGTAATGATGACCATGGTGTCGACTGTCTTCGGTGGCCTTCCGCTTATCCTCACATCAGGTGCCGGGGCCGAGGCGCGCACGGCCGTCGGTTGGGTCGTGGTCGGGGGGCTTGGTTTTGCCACTGTCTTCACGCTGTTCCTGATACCCGTTCTGTATCGCTGGATTGCCCCCTTTGGCGGGGAACCGGGCGGCGCTGCTCACAAAGTGCAGCGGGAAGCAGAGGCTCACGCGCTAAAAAGCGAGCAGCCTTCACCTGCCGAATGATCCGGATTTGCCGGTTTAGGGCTCACAAGTGACGATTGGAAAAGCCGTGCCCATCAACGCGCGGCTTTTTCTATGGCGGGGTTTGCGATGAGCGACAAACACTGGACATGGGACATCAGCGCTTGCGCTTGGCGGGCCTACAGAGCAAACTTAGCCGGATCGATTAATGAAAGTCCGCGCGTGTGATTGATTATTCGCGCGCAAGACAGCTTTATACAGGCACTCTATAAAAAGCATGGTATCTGGAAAATCGGGGTGCCTGTTCCGCTTTGCGATGGGCTCCCCCATCGCACCCAAAGAGGCGACACGCTAATAAGCAAGAGGGAGAGGCGCATGTCCGTCACATTGGCCGAACTGGCCCGCGAAATTGCTCAGGATCTCACCTGGTCCAATCTGATTGGCGGCAAACCGCAACCTGCCATCAGTGGCGAAACACTCGGTCTGGTGAGCCCGTCGGATGGAGAGGATTTTTGCTTCATTCCTCGCTCGGGTCTGGAGGATGTGGAAGCGGCCATCGATGCGGCACGTGACGCCTTCGAGCTTGGACCATGGGCGCGCACAAGTGCGACCGAGCGCGGGCGTGTGCTCATGCGCCTTTCCGAGCTGATCAAGCAAAACCACATGGAGCTCACCGCACTCGAAAGCCGGGACACTGGCAAGCCCTTGCGTCAGGCCGATGCGGACATAACCGTCGCTGCCCGCTATTTCGAATTCTACGGCAGTGCTGCGGACAAGATTGCCGGCGACACCATCCCAACCCTTGATGGCTACACGGCGCTCACACTGCGTGAACCGCACGGGGTGGTCGGCTCGATCATTCCATGGAATTATCCCGCCCAGATTGGCTCGCGTGTCATCGCTTCGGCGCTGGCCATGGGCAACTGTCTGGTCATGAAACCATCGGAAGAAGCCTGCCTGTCGATCCTGCGCATTGCGGAACTGGCGGGTGAAGCGGGTGTGCCCGATGGGGTGATCAATGTCGTCTGCGGTCTTGGCGAGGAAGCGGGGGCTGCCCTGTCCTCCCATTCCGACATCGACTATCTCACCTTCACCGGCTCTCCCGAAGTCGGTGCCCTCGTGCAGCGTGCCGCCGCCGTCAATCACATTGGCACCACGATGGAGCTGGGCGGCAAAAGCCCCCAGATCCTGTTTGCCGACGCCGATCTGGAAGAAGCGCTGCCGGTGATCACCAAGGCCATCATCCAGAATGCGGGCCAGACCTGTTCAGCCGGCTCGCGCCTTCTGGTGCAGCGGGAAATCTGGGACATGGTGGTGCTCGGCCTGCAGGAGCGCTTCGATGGTCTGGTGGCCAATCGTCACGACGCTGACGCAGATCTAGGCCCGCTCATCTCCCGCTCTCAGGCCGAACGCCTTGAAACCTTCATGAGCCTTGCACACGAGATGGAAATTCCGGTGCTCGCCGCTGGAACGATCGCAGAGGATGCCCCGCAAGGCGGCTATTATACTGTGCCGATCCTTTTTGGCCCCGTTCCCACGGACAGTGCCCTTGCACAACAAGAGATCTTCGGTCCGTTCCTGTCGATGATCCCCTTTGCCGATGAAGAAGAAGCCGCGCGCATCGCCAATGGCACCCCCTTCGGTCTTGTTGCCGGTGTCTGGACTGACGACGCCAAGCGCGCCATGCGCATGGCACGGGCCATCCGCGCAGGTCAGGTCTTCATCAACAGCTATGGCGCGGGCGGCGGCGTGGAACTGCCCTTTGGAGGCGTCAAAAAATCAGGCCATGGCCGCGAGAAGGGCCTTGCTGGCCTTTATGAAATGTCCGCCATCAAGACCGTGGTCATGAACCACGGCTGAAGGCAGATTATCATTTGGCTTTTTAGGGAGGAGAGGGCCATGACGGAACCAGTCGGCCGACTTGCAGGCAAAATCGCGATTGTCACGGGGGCCGCGTCCGGGTTTGGTAAGGGCATTGCCCGTCGCTTTACCGCAGAAGGGGCCAAGGTGGTAATCGCAGATCTCAACGAAGAGGGGCTTGAGAAGCTTGCCAAGGACATTGGCGCAACACCGGTCAGGGCCGATGTGACGGAGCCTGAGGATGTGGATCGCATGATCAAGGCCGCAGGTGCGCTCGGTGGGCTTGACATCCTCATCAACAATGCCGGCTTCACCCACCGCAATACCTCCATGCTGGAGGTCTCCGACGAAGAATTCGACCGCATATTCAACGTCAATGTCAAAGCCGTCTTTTTGGCAGCCAAGCGAGCCATACCACTGATGCGCCTGCGCGGAGGTGGCGTGATTCTCAACACCGCTTCCACCGCAGGCCTAAGGCCGCGCCCCGGGCTGGTTGCCTACAACAGCTCGAAAGGGGCGGTGATCTCCATGACCAAGAGCATGGCCATCGAGTTGGCGCCTGAGCAGATCCGCGTCAATGCCCTGTGTCCGGTGGCAGGCGAGACGGGCATGCTGCCGCTCTTCATGGGAGAGGATACGCCGGAAATGCGGGACAAATTCCGGTCCTCGATTCCCATCGGACGGTTGTCGACCCCGCGCGACATGGCCAATGCTGCGCTTTATCTCGCCAGCGATGAGGCTGATTTCATCACCGGCGTGGCGCTGGAAGTCGATGGCGGCCGCTGCATCTAGCGGCGGCGTATCGGTAACGCAACACGGGTTTTTTCCGATATTCGTAAGAAAGACCGGACGCCAGTTGCCCTGATGGCATATCTTTGAGATACCTCTGGTCCACCGAAAAGTCCTTAATGCGATTCTGTCGTTCTTGCTCAGGCTTAAGCGACATCAGGAGCCAACACCATGACCCTTAGCCCGCCCAGAACCTTCACCTTTCTTCTATCGCTGATCTTCGCCGTCGTCGGATATCTGATGTTCCAAGGCAACATCTCCCCGATCACGCTCGCCGGATACACGCTGACGAGCTTCTGGTCGATGACCATCGCCTATGTGCTGCTCGCTGTGGGATGCCTGCTCAGAGGCATCTGACGCGCCCGCTATTCGAGATGACCGGAAACGAAGCCGAAACCCCTAGGTGATCTTACACCAGAGTTTCGGCTTCTTCGCTTTCTTCGTCTGTCTCGATGACGCGCTGCTTGGGGAAGGAGACCTCGACCAGCGTGCCGTGCTTTTCCTTGCTACTTAGCCGCAGACGTCCACGGTTGGCCTCGACCAGCGCCTTGGTCAGAGGCAACCCAAGCCCGATGCCATCGTTCTGGCGGTTGCTGGCCAATTGGCGGAAGGGTTCGAGCGCCGACTGGATGTCTTCCTCGTTCATGCCGATGCCGGTGTCCCGGATGCGCAGCACCACATCGCCGCTTTCTTCCTGCAATGTCGAGACGATTACCTGACCGCCTGCGGGCGTGAACTTGAGCGCATTGGACAGTAGGTTGAGCACCACCTGCCTGAGGGACCGGTCATCGCCAGCAATTTGGGGCAGGCTGGAGGCGAGAGACGTGCGGATGATGATCTGCTCGCGGTTGGCCTGTGGCTGCATGATGCCAACTCCTTCGGCAACCAGCCTGTTGAGCGGCGTCGCTTCGAAGTTGAGGTCCAGCTTGCCCGACTCCACCTTGGACAGATCCATGATGTCGTTGAGCAGGGCCATGATATGGTTCCCCGAGACGCTGATGTCCTTGAGATAATCCTTGTAGCGTTCAGAGCCGATGGGGCCGAACTGCTCTTCCATCATCACTTCGGAAAAGCCCAGAATGGCATTGAGTGGCGTCCGGATCTCGTGGCTCACCCGGGTGAGGAATTCCGATTTCTGCTTGCTCGCCGTTTCAGCGCGCAATTTCTCGCTGATGATTGTTTCTTCGGTGCGCTTCCATTCGGTCACATCGCGCAAGACGGCGCAGAAGCGATTGGTTCCCGGAATGGCCACCCGCCCGAGTGTGATGAACAGCGGTATCATGCCGCCACTCGGCACCCGACCGATGATATCGCGCCCGTCATTCAGCAGGCTCGCAAAGCTGTTGTTTTTCAAACGCTCCAGATAATCGAGCACATCCTTGTGGCTCTCTTCCATGATCAGATCAAGGAAACTGTTGCCCGCCACTTCATGCCGGTCGACTTCGAACAGCGCTTCGGCAGAATGGTTCATGCGCAGGATATGGCCCGTTTCGTCCATGACCACGACGCCATCGGTGGCGGTGTCCAGGATCGCTTCGAGTTCGGCGATCTTCTCGTCTTCTTCCGAAACGCCCGTGCCCGGAGCTGTATCGGGTGCGGGCTCGAACGTCAGCATCGCGGCGGGTTTGTCGCCCCAATTGATCGAGGAAATGCAGGCAAGAACAGAGCGGTGTGCGTGATCTGCCCCGCGCAGGGTCGTCCGGCCATCGGTCTTGGTCAGCCAGTCACCGGGACGTCCGGTAAAGAGACCTTCCATGCCTCCGGCTTCCTCAAGGGTCGCCGCCGACTCGTAGCCAAGGTCCCGCAGGGCCTTTCTGGACGCAAAGAGAATTTCCGAATTGGCCGACACCAGAATGGCGGTCGGGATCTTGTTGAGCAGATCAATCAGCGGCGAATCGGTCTTGCGGTCCCAAAGCGACGAATCCTCAAGCGCTGCCACACCGGCAACGGTTGCAGCCGCAAGCACCATCGAGCTTTCCCGAATGGTCATCGGTTCGGCTGGCTCGGATGTGTCTTCGCTATCGTCATCCTCATCAACCGGGGCCGGAGATTCGATGTCGTCGACCTGATCGCGCACGCTCAACTCTTCGTCCGCATCATCCTTGCCTTCGATGGAGCTCTCATCCTGCGGCTCATCAGGCGCATCCTCAGAAGTGGCAACGTGCGCGTCATCCTCATCAACCGGTGTCGAAGCTGCCGGTTCTTCAGGTGTCGCGTCCTCAGCGATCAAATCGGCAGGCGCTTTATCCTCGGGGGCCGTTTCTTCCGCTCCTGCATGGTTCAACCCGGCGCTCCGCTCCCGTAAGCTGCGGAAGATCGGGTCCAGCACCATGATTTCCTGAAATGCCGCAGAGGTCGCCGAGCGCAACGCTGTGTCACGTTTGGGGGCTTGTCTGGATGGCTCGGGAGGGCTGACTTCGGGCGTCTTCGGCGCTGTCGGCGTTTCGCCAAAGTCGAAGACATTCTGTTCCTTCAGAAGGGTTGCCGCTTCCTCGGACAAGGCGGTAACAGAGGCCCGATCAGCGTCGCCTTCGTCTTCCTCGTCATCAATGAGAACGGGCTCTTCGTAATCGTCATCCATTTCGTCGCGGTCATCGAGCCGGGGGCGGGCACTTTCCATCAGCGCGGCGGCTATCGAGTCGAAAGCACTGCGTTCGCCAAGGCTGAGCGCATGACTATCGTCCATTTCAGGCGATGATCCGGTTTCCTCGGATGTCTCAGAGGAGGGCTCTTCTTCGCATCCCGGTTCAGGTGGTTGCAGCAGGGACGTCACGAGATCATAGGGATTGCGCGCCAGGGACAAACGCTTGGTCGCAGAATGGCTCTGCGCCTCATCAACAGTCTTGTCCTCTCCTCCGGTGGCCTCCTCATGTGGATCTCTTGGCTCTTCAGACACTGCTGTCACCTTGTCTTCGGGCGCATTTCTATCCGTGTCCGCTGCTCCATCGTCGCCGGACACGGGGGAAATCACTGCTTCGGTCGTTGCAACGGCTGTGCGGGCGACTTGAAGCAATTCATCCGACAAAAGCTCGCTTCTAGCGTCAAACTGTGGCGTTGTGATGGTCTCAAAGGGGGCATTGGGGCCGCTCTGGTCGCTTTTTTCGTCAATAGGAGCCGTTTGAGCGCGATTGATATGGCAGACGCCGAAGCCGCGAAAACCCTGAAACCCGTGATAGCGTCCGAAGACGGGAAGGCCGGTCAGCTCAATGGGAACGATCAGGTCATGCCCTTCCACGGGCCAGTAAACCGTCAAACCCGCCCAGGTGTCGCGAGATTGAAACGCCTGATCGACTTTCCGGTCGTCATCGATGGTCAACCAGTCAGCGATTTCTGGCCAATCCTTGCCAACAAGGGCCGCGTGGGCAGGGCCAACCGCTTTGGCAAGATCGTCTGAAACGAGCGTGAAACGGCCCACTTCATCGCTTTCCCAGATGAAATGGCAAGGACCAGCGGTGCCGTCAAACCGGAACTCTCCGCCCTGATCGGCCTGTTCCGTCTCGTGCCCCAGGGTGACGCGGCTATCCGTTTGAGGCTTATCGGAGCCAACCGTCAGATGCACGACCTTTGGATCATCTGCTCCGTGATCGGTGGCCTCGGTCACCAGTCGCACCGGAGCTGAGCCCGAGCCAAGATGCTCGGTGCCGGAGAAGCCTTTGGAATGATCGTCAAACAAAAAGGGCTTCACATCGCTGTCACGATGCAAATCCTGATCGGCTCCAGGGTGGGGATGATCGACGTCCTCATTGAAAATGTCCGGGAACAGTTCGGATATTTCCGCGCTAGACAGAGCCTGCGGTTCGCCGTCCGTGCCGTCATCAAATGCACTGGTCAGCAGATGAAGGTTTTCCGCCATCTGCTCGTCCAGATTGTCCGGTCGATGCAGCAGCACCAGATAATGTCTGTCCTGTTCTTCGCCGATGCGCACGAGCGCCGCGAGCGGGTCAGGCCGATCTCCCTGTCCGTCCCCTTGTGGCTCATCCGCAAGGATCGTGCAGGCCGCCAGCCGCAAAGGGGTATTGGATTCTGCAATCATGACGTGGAGCCGACCCTGATCGCGGAAAAGCGTTTCCCAGTGACCCTTGAGACTGTCGTCCTCTTCCCCCGCAGAGGTCCAGGGTTGGCCGCCGGAATCGACAAACGCGGCGGCTATGCCACCATCAGCGGCCAGAGACTCAACCAGATACCGGGCGTTTTCCTCGCAAGAGTGATTCTCACCGGTCCGCTCGGTGGCGATGACCAGCAGGACCGTTTCGCCTTCGACCTGTAGCCGCTTGCACAGACAGGAGGTCGTCACGGTCGTTTCACCCAGAAAGAATCTCAGACGGTCGAGAATCGGCGCTTCAGCCCGTGCGTTGCGCGCGAGGCGGGCGAGATGTCGCCTAGCGGGATGAACATCACCGAAGCGACGATCCAGCAGCGTATGCATGCTGTCAACGCTGAAGAAATCGAGACCAGCCCGATTCGACCAGAGGATCCGGTTTCCCTCTTCATTCCACACCCATGCCGGACGCGAATCGAGCAACACCGCACCGATCGCCGGATTGGCTGTCAGCGTCAAAAACGGCATCGCCAGAGTGGAAGGATGAGAAATGGACATTGCGTCAGATAACCTTTGGTCAGGACCGAATTTAAAAACAGGACGCCTGTCTGTCGGCTGTCGTTATATAGTTGTTAATACCTTTTCAGCGCGTCAAGGTCCATGGCATCGCGGCAGAAGATGACGGGATTGAGCCGGAATGGTTAATATAGCTGCGACAGGACAGAGAATTGATTTATAAAGCTGATTGTCAATTATACGGATGTTTGAATGATCCGTCCAGTAAGGCAAGTTTCATGCCTGTTTGATTGAACGTCCGGGGAGGCTAAGGGTTCCCCAAAATTCGGTGAACGCTATCGAGCAGACAGGCGCGTGTCTCAAATCGGGACGCTTTGCTGCAATAGCGAAGTGGCTCTTGAAGTTTCATCGCAACGCAACATTTTATAGGTACAAACAATGCGCAAATCTCGTGTGTAAATTTTATGTTGCAGTGCAATATAAAGTCTGTTATGGTGCAGCGCACAATGAGATGGAAACGGCCTCATGGAGAAGGCCTCAACCAATCGCTCAGGAGAATGGACAATGATGAAGGCCCCCGAAGGATTTGAAATTCCGACCCAGGTTCGCGAAATGGCAGAAAAGGGTGTCGAGCAGACACGCAAGGCTTATGACGAGTTTCTCGCCGCCACCAGCGAAGCCACTTCCAAGGTTGAAGGCTCAGCCGAGACCATGCGCAGCGGCGCTGCCGACATGAACAAGAAAGCCATGTCCGCTGCCGAGGAAAGCATGAATGCCTCATTTGATCTGGCCTCCAATCTGGTCAAGGCAAAAGACATTCAGGAAGTGTTTGAGCTTCAGACCAAATATGTGCAGTCGCAGATGCAGCGCTTCGGCGAAGTGGCACGCGACATGGGCGAAGCTGCAACCAAGGCCGCTGTAGACGCAACCAAAAAAGACTGAGCATGCTCAGGTGCCTCTGATCCTTCACCACCGGTCAGACCGGTGGCTTGATCGGCGCGACAAAAAGAGTGCGGCGCCTCCAGTCACGTGTCGCACAAGATGGCCGACCTGATTTCAAAACCGTCCGGAAACAGACGGGCAGAGATCTGCGAATGGTTGCAGAAAGGGAAGGGCATAGGCCCCATGCACAATGGTCAAAGCGACTGCGTGCCTGATCGCCCTGATCTGCAAGACCACAATGCGCAGGCATCGTTCCGCGTTTTCTCGTGTCCCTTTCCGTGACCTCGTAAGGTACGCCGGTTTTACCGTGTGCCTGCCGACAATCCCAAGGAATGGACAATGTCATGACCGCAACAACGAAGAAGACACCCGCAAGACGCACCCCATCCAAGGCGGCGGCATCTCCTGCTCCCGCCAAAAAGCAAGCGCCTGTCAAAGCCGGCACCGAGCCGGCAACCGGGATAGCGGCGGCGACTGAAGCCCCCAAAGAAACAACCAAAGAAGAAAAAGCAGCCCCGAAAGCTTCTCCAGAGGCTTCTGAAGTGGCCGCTTCTCTTGCTTTCACGACGTTGGATTTCTCTCAGTTCGATCTGTCGCAAAGCGCGCTGCCCGATGTGGCGCGCGAGGCGGCAGAGAAGTCCATCGCCTCGGCTCGGGATGGCTTTGAACGCTCCAGAACCGCATTCGAGGACCAAAAGGCAGCACTGGAGGAGAGCTATGACAGTGCCGCCTCTAGCGCCAAGTTGCTGAACAAGAAAGCAATTGATGCGACCCGCGACAATATGAATGCAGGGTTTTCCTTCATGGTTGATTTGCTGGGCGCCAAGACTTTGAGTGATGCCATCGAGTTGCAGACCAGTTTTGCAAGCAAACAGCTCGAAACCCTGACCGCCCAGAGCAAGGACTTTCAGGAATCGATCGGCAAGTCTTTGGAAGACATCAATGCACCGCTGAAGGCAGCCACAGACAAGACCATGGAAAAAGCCAAGGCCCTCTGATTGGCTTTGATGAACAAAAGGGGCTGGCGCTCATCCTCCCGGAATGCCGCCCCGCCTCCTTTGTTGGGGACTGAAGAAGCGACTCGCGCTCATGTACCCGGATCCCGCCATCGCCTATGTCTTACCCTGCAAGGCATTCCCCCCAAGTCGTGGCCTATTTGGTCGCCCATGTTGATCGATGCGGTCGGTCGTTGAGTGACATTTTATTGACAATCTGTGGGCAGTTCCCACATCTGCCCTTGCATTTTTCAGCCAGCGCGAATAATAAACGCCCACTGTCAGGTGATATGCAGTCGTAGCTCAGTTGGTTAGAGCGTCGGATTGTGGCTCCGAAGGCCGGTGGTTCAAATCCACCCGACTGTACCACTTTTCTCCCTTAAAAATTGAAAATGACAAGACAAATCAAACGCTTGTGCGGTTGGTTTTTCGTTGTCTTGTGCATCACAGGTTTTTGTGAAACTGTGTGTCACAGTGTGGTACACGATGCGCGATGATGATAAATATTAGTAAAGCCGAAATGGGCGCTTTCACTATGTCAGAAGGATGCCTGCGGACCTTTAGAAACACTATCCCTATAAGTGCCCGATTCAAAGTTTATAATACATAACAATATGTTGCCAAACGTCGGATCATAACCCTGATGCTTGCAATTGTGACCCATGTTTCTGAACTGGCGATAGAAGCCCCCCAGTCCTTTGCCAATCTGCGACACCGACCAAACCACCCAAAGGTGCGCTTAACCACCCCTCGTCTAGGAAGGGCCTCCAAGCCCTTGGTTGTGTCCGAACGTTTGATGATTTCAACGGTCCAGTCGCCATACCCCTTCAAAGCCGCCCGCAATTTCTCTCCAGCATAACAACCATCAGCAAAGACATGTCGCAGCAATGGGACGCGGCCGCGGATAGCCTTAATCACGTCAGGAGCTCCATCCCTATCCTGAATATCGGCGGCATGGACGATAACATGTAGCATCAGGCCAAGGGTGTCGGTAATGATATGGCGCTTGCGACCCGTGATCTTTTTCCCTACATCATAGCCGGAAAGCCCGCCGCTTTCCGTTGTTTTGACGCTTTGGCTATCAATGACACCAGCATCGAAACGGGCAACGCTTTCCTTCAGATGCTCGGAGTGCTAGCAGAATTCGAGACCAACATCAGGCGAGAGCATCAACTTGAAGGCATAGCCAAGGTCAAGGAAGCTGGGAAGTATCGGGCGCGCAAGAAGTCCATCGACCGAGAGGCTATCATCAAACTCCAACAAGAGGACAAGGGACCAGCAGCCATTGCAAAGGAGCTGGGAGTTGCGCGGTCCAGTGTGTGCCGACTGCTTTAGGAAGCTCAACAATAGGGCCTCGCCTTTATGTAACGACTCTCTGTTCTCTTACTCGCATAGACGATTGAAGTTGCGTCCCACCCGGTACGGGGGAGCTTCAGTCTTCACATGCCTACGATTACGGCCTCACAAATTTCACGCAGAATATGCCGCCTGAGGTAAACAGTCGTCAGGAACGCTCAGGGCCTCGCTGCTGCGTTTTGGGTGCTGCGCTACTCCCGCCAGATAGTTTACGAACGAATTCTATGGTGCTCTGAGGGTTTCCACAGGGACGAAAAAGGTGGAGTGGCAAGGGACTATGGAGAATTTTGTGCCCTGGCGCTTTGATTACGCCATTTGGAAACGATCTTCGAACATTATTGCGAACTGGCTTTTCACTGAGTGCCATTCGCGCACGGAGCGTTTCCATTCCACAGAAGTAGCATTCAGGGCGAGATAAATCAATTTCGCAGCTGCCTCGTCACTGGGGAAATGCCCGCGGGAGCGAACGGCCCGGCGGATTTTCGAGTTCAGTGCTTCAATGGCGTTCGTGGTGTAGATCAGCCTGCGCACTTGGGGCGGATAGTCAAGGAACGGGATCACCTCGTTCCAAGTCCGGCGCCAACTCGGCGCGATTGCCGGGTATTTGGCGGCAAGGTCGCTGTTTTCGAACTCCGCCAGCGCAGTCTCCGCGGCTGCTGCGTCCACAGCGGTGTAGACAGCCTTAAGAGCCGCTGCGACGGCCTTGCGATCCTTGTAGCTGGCAAAGCTCATGGAATGGCGCAGCAGATGCACGATACAGGTCTGGACCTGGGTCTGAGGAAAGGCTGCCTCGATGGCCTGGGGGAAGCCCTTCAGACCGTCCACGACGGCGATGAGAATGTCCTGAACGCCACGGTTGCGCAGATCGCTGAGAACTTTAGCCCAGAACTTGGCACCCTCATTGGCCTGGAACCAAAGCCCCAGAACGTCGCGGGTGCCGTCCGGGAGAACAGCCAGGGCCACAAAAACCGCCTTGTTCAGAACCACGCCGTCGGTGCGGATCTTGACCCGGATCGCGTCCATGAACACAATCGGATAACACGGTTCCAGCGGGCGGTTCTGCCAGGCGGTCACTTCCTCCATCACGGCATCGGTGATCGCCGAAATCAGGCTCGGGGACGCCTCTATACCATAGATATCCTCGATATGCCCCTGGATCTCGCGGGTCGTCATCCCGCGCGCGTACATGCTGATGATCTTGGTGTCGAACTCGGGAAAGCGGCGCTGATACTTGGCGATCAGCAGAGGATCAAAGCTGCCGTTGCGGTCACGGGGAATGTCGAGAATGACCTTCCCGCTGTCGGTGGTCACCGTCTTCTGGCTGCGGCCATTGCGACGATTTGGCGCCTGGTTCGCGCCTTCAGGCGGCGCATCGGCGCGTTCTTCGGTCAGATGCTCGTCCAGTTCGGCGCTCAGGGCTCGTTCGGCC